>PVML01021659.1_pt1 | contig 59043 bp, 59 predicted proteins | sample 1853371 | NCBI WGS metagenome assembly PVML01 (sample SAMN08533508, study PRJNA380276) | Human gut metagenome, whole genome shotgun sequencing project. | isolation source: participant 1, chromium library | host: Homo sapiens | collected 2017 | reverse complement strand
TCATCTGTGTATTGATAGGCAGCTCCCTGCATGGAAATACTTCATTATTATAATGGACAAAAACCTAAAGTTCAACCTTTTTCTTTCACTTTTTGTAATTTGGGATTATAATATCAGCGGTGATTTTATGAAATTAGAAAAAACAAATGCGATGCGGATTCTCGATAAAGCCAAAATCAGTTATCAGACATATACCTATGATGCTGATGATGGTGCTATTGATGGCGTATCAGTCGCTAAGAAATGCTCACAGGCTCCGAAAAAAGTATTTAAAACCCTGCTTACCCGCGGCAGCAGCAAAAATTATTTTGTATTTGTCATTCCTGTTGAACATGAACTAGATTTAAAGAAATGTGCAAAAGCGGTTAATGAAAAGAGCGTCGATATGATTCCGGTCAGTGAAATCAACAAAGTCAGCGGCTATATCCGCGGCGGCTGTTCGCCTATCGGTATGAAAAAGCTGTATAAAACTGTCCTGCATGAAAGCTGTCAAACATTAGATACAATCATATTCAGCGGCGGTAAAATCGGTTTTCAGATTGAAATGGACCCGCATGAACTGATTCAGCTCATCCATGCAGAAACAGCAGATCTAGTTAAAGCATAAATTGATCTTTAAGGTTGATTTATGCTTTTCTTTAGCTTAATCACTATATCAAGAGTCGTATCCGTCCCCTTTAAATAAAGCAGAGACTGACCGTTTTCTTCATAAAGGATCATTTCGGTATCAGGTTTTAAATGAGGATTTGCGTCCTTTAACTGCTGATAATAGAAATCAGCTTCACTTTGACTCATTGGCTGATTAAAGGTTTTATTTTGCTTATCCAAAAGATAAACCAGTAATTCATCCTTATTCTTAGTCACTTTAGTCGCTGTGTAAACAACCGCATAGCGTTCATCCTCATAAAATGTATAGCAGTTGCAGGTCTTTAAATCACGATTCATATCATAAAGCATCGTAGTGTTCGCGCTGCGGGCTAAATTGCAGTCAAACAAAGGCATGAAGATGGTATTATGATCAATACGCTCAAAGTTATTATAGAAAATAACATCCTTTTCAGGCATTGTAATTAATGTTTTATCTTCAACCCTACTTAACGAATAGCTTCCCCATGAATTGAGCTTGCCATGAATTTCAAACTTATCGAAATAATCGCCCTGCTCATTAATTAATTCCTTAACACTCAGAATACCATCGGCTTTAGCTGCTGCCGAGAAATGGCGGTCAGCGACTGGCAAGCCGGAATTCTTATAACAGTTGACAGTATCTTTGTCATAATCAAAGCTTGTGTTGATAGATGCAACCTGAAGGATCATTTCATTACCTGAAAGCTTTACATCATAGGCATAGGGTGTATCATACGTGTAACCGCCGACAGCTCCGTCACGATACTCATGATAAGTGAACAAATCATATTCAGCCTCATAGGTGTAGCCGAGCCATGGACTGTTATCATTCTCAATCATTCCTAACGGCATGCCATATAATTCTTCATATTTTTGCCGGACAGCTTCGCCCTTATAGAATTCGCTGTAATCAGGAATCGGTGTTTCCAGTTTTATGAGCTGGCCGTCAATGACGATTTCATCGATATCATCCATGGCATAGTTCCCCACAGCAATAGGTTCAACAAGGGTGAATACATATTGCATCTTCTCGAAGAAACCCTGCTGATCCGCATAGAAAGCAAGCATCAGCTGCTGGATATTTCGCTCTGCCTGCTCCTTACTAAAGGAAACACTTTCCCATATTCCTAATGATAAGTAAGGCAGATCAATGGTTATCTCTGAGCGATTTTCTGCTAAGAACTGCTTAGAGACTCTTGCATCAGCTGGAATAGTGAAATCTGGCTGATAGGCTGTGCCTAGTGATGAAATATCCAAGCTCTTATCACGAATAAACGCAGGATGCTCTTGAAGCTTAAAATAGTCAACCGGATAGATATTCACAGAACCTTTAAATTTTAGAAAATAAATGTTTGATGACAAAAAGGCATCGTAGACAGCAAATCCTTGATCACCATATTCTACATCAATGAGTGTTTTTAACGTTTTGTCTGAACTTGTTGAAACATCATTTTCACTGATTATCAACTGCTCGTCATAATCATGAGTCGGCGTTAATTCCAAAAGCTTCAGCCATTCAATAATTGCCGCCTTTTGATTATTAGAAACAGCATCACCATTCAGCTTCATAACCCCAAGATCCTTTGTAAAAGATTCGATTTCCGGCATGATGATGACTGGCTTTAAATCCGTTTCGGTACTGACATCGCCGCTGTCTCCCTCATTCGGCAATTCATTAGGCATTGCGGGCTGACAGGCGCAAAGCAAAAACGCAAGTACACATAAGCTAAGTTTCTTCATCAAACCACCTCTCTTTACCCTTAGTATACAACACATAAACAAAAACAACAAAAAAAAGACGCTTATTGCGTCAATTCTTGAAACAGTTTCAAATAAGTCTGTTTGATTTCTGAACAAGTTTTTTCCTTTAAGTCAGGTTCAGTAATCAGCTCGGCTTGATACTCAATCAATTCAGGTCCTACCAAATCATTAAATTCCGCAGCCAGCATTGCATCATCAATCATTTTAATGGAAGCCGGCAATTCAGGATCAAGGCCATACTTCTTCAAAATGACTGCCAGCAGCTGATCCTCAGCCTCACAATACTTTGGCATCTGCTGTTTGACTGGCCGTATCAGATCCGCCATATAGGCCTCAGAGGCATCATGCAGCAGGGCTGTCAGCTGCAGCTGCCTGCCAAAGCCGCGCGCCTTAGCTTCCAAAGCACAATTAATGCAGTGCTGACCTACTGAATAAAAATATTTCGTATGTCCATTCGCCCGGCACAGCTGTGATAAGGCATGGGCAATATCCTCAATATGAATTTGCTTTTCATCACAAGCCAGCGGAGTGACTCTTTCACCGCTTTGTGTTACCATGCTATCGCTCATAAAGCTCATCCTTAAAATGCTCAATCGCCTTAGTGATTCCCTGCTGCATATTAGTATCGGTCACATAATAAGCCGCCGCCTTAACATTCTCCATCGCATTCCCCATCGCGATGCCATATTTAACACATTCAATCATAGAAAGGTCATTCTCCGCATCACCAAAGCACATTATTTCATCACGGCTGATACCCAGCCGCTGGGCTACTTTCAAAACACCTTTTCCCTTGCTGATGCCTTTTTTCATGATTTCAAGCCAGCGCGGGCCAACAATCATCACATCATAGTCAGCCAACGCACTCATCAGCTTCGGCTTTAACTGAACAATTTTATCATCCTGAAGAATCAGCTTATTAATTGCTGGTTCAATCAAATCATCCGGATGCTTCAAATAGCAGTTATTTACCATTTCACCTTCAAAGCCGATTTCCTTCAGTTTACCTTCAAAGAATGACAGTATGCGATTCCACCAGCGATGATAAGGTTTTACATAAAAATAAAAGCGTTCAAAGGTAAAAGCGATACCCTTTAAATCATAACGATGAGCAAGCTTGAAAACATAGCTCGCATCCTTGCTGTCAAGCTGTCCCTCAACCTCATGACTGCCATCCTTCAAGCACATGATTTCAAGACCGTTAATGCCTACGATATAGCCGGTTTCACGCATATTCAAGATATCCGTTACCTTCAGCAGATCGCTGCAGTTTCTGCCAGATGCCAAAACAAGCACGATTCCCTGCTGCTGACATTGCTTCAGTATTTCAATGGTAGATGGATCAATCGATTTATCATTGCGGTAAAGCGTACCATCCATATCCATAACAATCATTTTTATGGCCATAACTACCCTCCAAAAGAAAAACAGCCTTGCGACTGTTTCGTCTTCCTTATTTTAACTTGCTGGCTGCCGCTTTGTCAACGATAACCACTACATCCGGATGATTCTGCAGAACAGATGCCGGGCAGTCAACACTTACCGGACCATCAACCATTGCACTGACAGCATCCGCTTTATTAGCGCCGGTAGCAACTAAAAGAATCTTTTTAGCTTTCATGATGGTAGCGATACCCATTGTGATCGCATGAGTAGGAACCTTATTGATATCGTTTTCAAAGAAACGCGCATTATCCTTACGTGTGCCTTCCTTTAAAGTAACGATATGTGTTTCTTCATCAAAAGAAGTACCTGGTTCATTGAAACCGATATGACCATTGCTGCCGATACCTAATACTTGAATATCAACAGTTACATTATCCATTGAACGTTCATAAGCTTCACAGTCTTCTTTTGTATTGCCATATGGCAGATGTACATTTTCTTCTTTAATATCGATGCCGTTAAACAGATTTTCATGCATAAATGTATAATAAGACTGTTCATGATTACGGTCAATACCTACATATTCATCAAGATTAAAGCTCTGACATTCAGCATAGCTTGTACCGTTTTCCTTATGGTCTTTGATCATATTTTCATATAAGCCGATCGGGCTTGAGCCAGTTGCCAAACCTAATACCGCATTGGGTTTAGACGCCACTAATTCATGCATTACTTTGAATGCTTCAGCACTTACTTCTGCATAATTTTCTACTACGATTACTTTCATAAAATACCCTCCTTGTTGATGATTTTATTATATCAAAGAGTGAAGTGAAATCATAGCCCGCAGACTTTAAACTATCAATAAAGAACATAAAATAATGTTGAATATTGTTTATTCTCTATAAAATGAACAATTTTATTTGTGAACTTTATAAATTCTGTCAAAAGAAAACCGAGGCTTCTCAGCCTCAGTCACATTCTTTATTTAACATCAATAATCTTCATTGTGTTGGTTGCGCCAGAACCAGTTGGATATCCAGCAACCAAGATAATTGTCTCACCCACAGCAATGCCGTGTTCTTTGGCAATTTCTCTTGCTAATTCACATTCATTCAGCTGAGTATTCACGGTCTTGCTGAGGTATGTGGATACGCCCCAGTTAACAGCCAATGAACGTTCAACCTCTTCATCAAAGCATACAGCGATGATCGGTGCCTTTGGACGGAATTTAGCGATTCTTCTTGCTGAATTACCGCTTGAAGTGAAGCAGATAATACCGGCAACATCTAAAGACATCGCAGTGTCAGCCGCTGACATACCGATAGCATCTTCCTTTGTTTTTCTTGAAGTAGCGATTGCTTTATCAAGACGTTCACGGTAAGGCAGAATAGTTTCCATTGCTTTAGAAATCTTATCCATTGTCTGAACCGCTTCAATCGGATAAGCGCCGACTGCTGATTCACCTGAAAGCATGATGCCGTCAGTACCATCTAAAACCGCATTGGCAACGTCACTTGCTTCAGCACGTGTCGGTCTTGGATTTGACTGCATTGATTCAAGCATATGAGTTGCTGTGATAACCGGTTTACCAAACGCGTTAGCACGTTTGATCATTTGTTTTTGATAAATTGGTACTAATTCAACAGATACGTCAACACCTAAGTCACCGCGGGCAACCATGATGCCGTCAACAACGTTCAGGATTTCATCAAGATTGTCATAACCTTCCTGGTTTTCAATCTTTGCGATGATCTGAATATGATTATCGCCTTCTTCTTCAAGAATACGGCGGATTGCCAGCACATCTTCTTTTCTTCTAGTGAAAGAGGCTGCAATGTAATCTAAATGATTTCTTGCCGCAAAACGAATATCGCTTTCATCTTTTGGTGAAATGAATGGCATACTTAATTTAACATTAGGCACGTTGCATCCCTTACGGTTCTTGATCACACCCGGATTTTCAATACGGCAGTCAAGCTCACCGTCACGTTTTTCAAGAATTGTCAGACGCACTTTACCGTCGTCGATCAAAATTGTACCGCCAACTGAAACATCGTCAAACATTTCCGGACATTGAATGTGAAAGCGTTCCTTAGTTCCTTCGATTTCTTCACGAACCAAAGTAACGATATCACCTTTCGCATATGTTTCCTGACCGTTTTTGAAAACGCCGCAGCGAATTTCAGGTCCCTTAGTATCCAGCAGAATTGCAAACTTCTTGCCAGATTCCTTGGCTACTTTTCTGATTCTCTCAATTCTCTCAAGATGTGCATCATGTGTTTCATGAGAAAAGTTTAAACGGCAAACGTTCATTCCGGCTTCAGCCATTTTAACTAACATTTCTTCACTTTCAGTAGCTGGACCAATGGTGCAAATAATTTTAGTCTTTCTTTCCATTTTTTTAATATCTCCTTGTTTTTAAACCTTAAACTAAACGATCAAACAAATCCTGCAATCGCTTCCTGGAAGCGCGCGGCATATCCAAAGCTTCTTCAATCGGTACGGCAATAATCTGGTTATCCTTGATACCCACACATTGTCCGCCGATACCAGCCAGCAGCAGATCCACAGCTTTTTCACCCATCCGCGATGCCAATACACGGTCAATCGGCGTCGGTGAACCACCGCGCTGCACGTGACCTAATACCGTAGCACGGCCCGAAAAGCCAGTATTGAGACTTACCTTTTTCGCAAATGCGTCAACATCGGTAATTTTCTCGCTGATTACAACAATTGCATGACGTTTCTTCTTCACAACATCAAATTCTTTAAGGCGTTCGAGAACCTCAGTTTCCTCAAAACCGGTCTGAGCAGTGATTACGATTTCTGCACCGCAGGCGATTCCTGACCATAAAGCCAGATCTCCGCAGTGGTTGCCCATAACCTCTACCACCGAACAGCGGTGATGAGAGCTTGAAGTATCTCTTAATTTATCTACGGCCTCTACTACTGTTGACAGAGCAGTATCAAATCCGATTGTTGAATCTGTACATGTGATATCATTATCGATTGTACCCGGCAAGCCGATACAGTTGATGCCCTGATTTGTCAATGCGAGCGCCCCCCGGTAGGAGCCGTCGCCGCCAATCACGACAAGCGCGTCAATTTCACGCTTTCTTAACTGCATGATGCCCTTCTCCTGCACCGCAGGATCTTTAAATTCAGGCAAACGTGCCGATCCTAAGATCGTTCCGCCGCGGTCAATAATATCACCAACATCATTTCTTGTCAGTGGTTCAATATAGCCTTCAACTAAACCACGATAACCATCGTAGATGCCATAGACTTCAACGCCGCTCTTCAAAGCGACACGGGTTACAGCACGGATGGCTGCATTCATTCCTGGAGCGTCACCTCCGGAAGTGAGAATACCTATACGTTTCACCATATCTGATTCCTCCGTTCATGCCCTATTATGATAGCATTTTTACAAACTTTTGACTAGTATTTTAAGTACGTCTGTTACAACCTTTTACATTTTTTTCAAATGTAAGTGCTTTAATTCTTTCAATCAGCCGATTTGCCTTAATCGGATCGCTGTTGCCGCGGCTATCCAATGCGAAATGCCCTTCCAGCTCTTTAATCGTATAATTACTCGTAAAGTAAGTTAAACGATGCTTTTCCATCCGTTCATTCAGAATCGGCAGCAGGATTTCATCACGGCTCCATGCCGTTACACTTTCACCGCCGATATCATCAAATAAAACAACATCTGCCCTTTTTAATGAACGAATCATATTCTCCATAATACTGTTTTCACTCATGTTTAATTTCAACGCCATGATCAGCTCCGGTACATTGACAAAGGCTACTTTCTTATTATGCTTCGCAAAGTAATTGGTAATACATGCTCCCAGATAAGTCTTGCCGACACCCGGCGCGCCATGCAAATACAAGCCCTTGACTGGCTCTTTAAGATTCCTGACCACTTCCGAAACCGCACTCACATAAGCCGTCTTCTCATTACTTAAATCAATGTTTTCAACCGCCACTTTCAGCAGATCATCACTGAGGTGGTGAAGAATATAATTTTTAACATGCGTCAATTCATCGCGGCGGGCACGCTGATAGCGGCAATCCGTCAGCTGATAATTAAGCAGACCGTCATAAACCAAATTCAGCAATTGGCCTTGACTTGGCTGAACACATTTATCAAGCCCTGAACATGACTGACATTTTTTCAGACTCATCAGCCATTCGTGAATTTTAGTCGTATGCTTTTCAAGAAAGCTTTCATCGAGCTGGTATTGATGCAGCCAGCGCTTCACTTCCGGATCGGCCTTCAGTAAGCGCAGACGTTCTTCCTTTAACCGCCGCTGCTCTTCATTGAGTTCAAAATGCACCTCAATCTTCTCCATTTACTCACCCCGCATTTTCGCTAATTCAGCCTTCAGCTTTTCAATATCCTCAGGCTTTAATTCTTCATCTTCCTCTTGCTGATTGCCGGTATACCAATCCGGCAGCTGTTTCTCTGTTGTTTTAAGCTTGGCCGATGGCTTGCGTTTCGGTTTTGGTTCTTTAATTTTCTGGACCTGATCCAGCGCTTTTTCCATCGTATCAATATTCAACCTCACCCATGATCCGGCAATCTTTTCGACATAAGCCTTGCTGAGATTTTGATTCAGCGTATTCAGCACATATTCGACAAGCACATTGACGACTTCCTTAGGCAGCTTTAACTCATCTTCAAGATAAGTAAGCAAACGCTTATCGGTGTTAGTAACCGGTACGCCATTTTGCTTCATCTGCAGGAATTTAATTACCGGCAAACGATATGGATTAGCATCGGCTTCAACCACCTGATATTTCTTTGTAATTGCATTTTTCAGCCGGCTGACACTCAGCGTTTGAGTTTTCAAATTAATGCTGCGGGCCACCAGCTTGATCATTTCTTCTTCATTCACACCATAATAAGAGCCAAGCTGCTCAATAGTTTCTATATTTTCCTTCGTTCTCGCGGCTGCCGGAAAAGCCAGCTTTGAACATTGGGTTAAGAATAATTCGGTATTAAAAGTAATTCGCATCGAGTTTTTCTTTTCAGGCTTAACCTCATGGAATTTCTTTTCCTCTTCTTCTTCCCATTCAAACCAATCGGCCATCCGAAACGGTTCGCTGATTTCTTCATATCCCTCAGCGATCTGTCCCTTCGCAAAACTTACCTGCATCATCTCATACATCTGACGGCCTTGCTGTTTTAAGTATAAACGGCCAAACACATCATGCCGCAAAAAATCCAAGCCTTTTTTAGGCACCTTGAGCTGAATCAGCATATGATCGGCGCCGGCATAGGTTTTAATCAGCATAAACTGTTCAAGGATTTTGCGGCTTTTAGTCAATTCCGCAGGCGATAGCTGAAGACTTTGACAAAGCAGAATTGTTGAGCAAGTATTCTGATTCATTGTGCATAAGGCTTCCAGCAGGCTGTAAAGGTGAAGCGCACGGGAACCGATCAAAGGCCCGTAAAGCACGAAAAGCGATGCTCTCTCTTCATCGCTGATGCTTTCAATCCGTTCTATTTTTAACTGTTCATCTTTTACCATCGCGCTTATCCACTCCATGCAGCAAACTGTCAATCTGTGACTGTAATTCTTCAAGAGAAGCATTATTCACAATGACATGATCAGCTTTTTTTATCTTCATTTCACTCTTCATCTGCGTCTTTAAACGTGCTTTAATCGCTTCATCATCCATGCCGCGGTTTTGTTTCAAACGTTTTATGACAACCGCTTCATCAGCCACAACGACCCAGCTTTCATCAAAATATTTTTCCCAGCCACTTTCAAACAACAGCGGTACTTCCACAAAAATCAGAGCGTCCGTGCTGGCTGCACACTGCTCCTTAACCCATGCCAAAATCAGCGGATGCTGAATGGCTTCCAGCTGTTTCCTTTTTTCTGGATCGGCGAACACAAGAGACGCGAGTTTTTGGCGGTCAATATTACCAGCCACATCCAAAATACACGCTGAGAATGCATCAATCATCTGCTGATAACCCAAGGTGCCTTTATCACAGCACAGCCTCGATCCCTGATCACAATCAATTACCAAATAGCCGCGTTCGCGCAGCGCTTTAGAAAGTGTTGACTTGCCGCTGCCGATAATACCGGTAATGGCGATTACTTTCTTTTCTGGCATTTTGGACACAGACAAGTCCCCCTTCCTATCACTTTGATTTTTTTAATGGGTGTCTGGCAGATCAAACACGGCTGATTTTCTCTGGCATGCACCTTCAGTTTCAGCTGAAACAAGCCGGTAACCCCTAATGATGAGGTATAAGAGCGAATCGTTGTGCCGCCTGCCTTAACCGCCCCGGCTAAAATCCTGCGGGTATGAAATAAAATATTTTCAAAATCCTTCTTTGAACAATGACTGACTGGGGTTTTCGGATGCAAACCACAGGCAAAACAGATTTCATCAGCATAGATATTGCCGATACCTGCCAAAAAGGTTTGATCCAGCAGCATCGCTTTCAGCGGCATTTTTTTAGGATGCCACTTTTTATATAATGCCAATGCGTCAAGCCGTTCATCAAATGCATCCAGACCGGTATTTTTAAGCATTGGATAATTCTCATCTTCAGCCAGCGGATAAATCTCCATGCGGCCAAACTTGCGGGTATCATTATAATGCAGCTCACGGCCATCATCCAAATGAAATACCACATGAGTATGCTTATTACGCATCGTTGGCTGATCATAAATATAAAATTTACCTTCCATGCGCAGATGGGCAATCAGCATATCCTCATCAAGAACAAACATCAAATACTTGCCGCGGCGTTTATACGCCTGAATCGTCTTACCGATAATCTTCTGTTTGAAAAATTCACTGCCCTGCGGCAGAATATTCTCCCAATAAACATCAACACCGACGATTTTGGGATGTCCCAGCTGTACTTCAAGCGTCGCTCTGACGGTTTCTACTTCAGGTAGCTCAGGCATACGCTCACCTATTTGGCATCGTACCATGACTTGCCGATATTTGCGTCCGCAATCAAAGGTACTTTCAAGGCCATTGCCTGTTCCATAGCATTCTTAACTAAATTCTTCATCAATTCAATTTCATCCTCACAAACATCAAAGATCAATTCATCGTGAATCTGAAGAATTATTTTTGATTTACACTGCTGCTTCACCATCGCATTGTATACATTAACCATCGCCACTTTGATCAAATCGGCGCTGGACCCCTGAATCGGCGCATTCATTGCCGCCCGCTTGCCAAACTCACGAACCATGTAGTTTTTATCATGAATTTCATTAATTTCACGGCGGCGGTTAAACAGTGTCTTCACATAACCATTGGCTTCACAGAAAGCGACGGTCTCATCCATAAACTGCTTGATTTCCGGATACGATGCAAAATAACGCTCAATGAAATCCTTTGCCTCATTGCGGCTGATGCCAAGCTGTTCGCTTAAGCCAAACTCACTGATCCCGTAAACAATCCCAAAATTAACCGCTTTAGCCTGACGGCGCATATTGCTTGTAACATCATCATGAGCAACACCAAACACTGACATGGCCGTTTGTGTATGAATATCAATACCGCTGTTGAAGGCATTGATCATTTCCTTCACATCCGCCATATGCGCCAGCATGCGCAATTCAATCTGAGAGTAGTCCGCTGACAGCAGCACATGGTTTGGACTGGCTACAAAAGCCTTGCGGATTTCCTTGCCTTCTTCATCGCGCACTGAAATATTCTGCAGATTCGGTTCAGAAGATGATAATCGGCCAGTGGTAGTCAGACATTGGTTAAACAATGTATGTATCTTCCCGTCAGCCTTTACATGCTTGGCAAGACCAATCGCATAAGTGCTGTAAACCTTTTGGAATTTACGATGCTCCATCAGCAGCGGAATGATCGGATGCGCATGCATCAGTTTTTCCAATACATCGACTGCCGTCGAACGCTTTTTGCCAGCTTTTAGTCCCAGCTCATCAAATAAAACGACAGCTAGCTGCTTTGGTGAATTGATATTAAATTCATGGCCGGCAGCCTCATAGATTTGTTTGGTCAAAGCCAATACTTTCTGATTCGTATTTTCGGCGATTTCATTCAACACATTCAGATCGGTGCAGATGCCGTTGTTTTCCATTTCAAATAAAACCTTTGTAACCGGCATCTCGATATCATAAAACAAGCTGTTTAATTCCTTTTCAGTTAATTCCTTCTTCAGCTGTTCAATTGCCGCATAACAGCCATGCGCCTGAATCTTAACATATTCGATACGTGATAATTCATCACTCAGCTGCGGACGGCCTTTTTTGCCGTAAACATCATCACTTGTAAGCTTGCGGTCAATCTTGAATTTTTCAGCAAACGCATCATAGCTGGTAATCGTGCCGTCACTTAGAAAAGCCGCGATCCAGCAATCAAAATCTAAGCCATTAACCGGAATCTGCACATGTTCAAACAAATGCATCAGATGCTTGACATCAAAGCCCGCCTTGCTATCCTGACTGGCTAAGAATGCCTGAGCGTGCGCATCCCTGCGCAGATCATCAATTTCAATATATTCACAGCCGCCCTCATTAACCCATGCCAAGCCAAAGAATTCAGCATCCTCATAGGCTTCATTGTTGCAGTCTGGATATAACAGCACACCGCTTTTAAGCAGTGATTCACTGATTTGTTCTACCTTTTTTATCTCTGTATCCGCATAGACGGTCTTATCCTCAACCTGTTTGATAAATGAGAGCATTTCATATTTTTTATAGAAACTGTTGCTTCTTTCCACATCTTCATGAAAAACACAGGATTCCAAATCAAAAGGCAGCTTCGCATCGGTAACGATGGTAGCTAAAAATAAAGAAAGCTCAGCTTTATCCTTATTCATTTCTAACTTTTCTTTCAGCTTGCCCTTAATCTCATCAATATGCTCATACAGATTATGAACCGTTTCATATTGATCCAAAAGCTTCAGCGCTGTTTTTTCACCGACGCCTGGCACACCGGGGATGTTATCCGCTGTATCACCCATCAAACCCTTTAATTCAATGATTTGAGAAGGTGTGACATGAAAGTTATCCTTTAATCCCTGTACATCGACCAGTTCCATTTCCGTAATGCCTTTTTTCATGAGCAGCACATTGGTTGTCTCATCAATCAGCTGCAGCAAGTCACGATCTGATGTCAAGATTACCGTCTGATAATCAGGATAGGTTTTAGCAGCGCTGCCGATGATGTCATCAGCCTCAATGCCCTCACATTCATACCATGGAATGCCCTTAGCTTCCAGATATTCTCTGGCAATAGGAAATTGTACGATCAGCTCCTGATCCAGCTGCTTGCGGGTTCCCTTATACTCTTTAAATGTCTCATGGCGAAAGGTTGGCTTGCCGCTGTCAAAAGCTACCAGCAAATGATCCGGCTTAATTAAATCCAGCGCCTTGTTTATCATTGTGATAAAGCCATAGACAGCATTGGTAGGAATACCGTTAGATGTAGTCATCATACGGCCATATAGGGTTGCGTAATATGCTCGAAAGAGCATCGCATTGCCATCAATCAATAAACATTTTTTCATAAATAATACCTCCTGCACATAAAACAAACTTCCATATTATTCTACCACAAATTTAGACTCACTAACAGAATTTGACAAAGAAAAACACTCCGCAGAGTGCTTAATTCATAATGATCAATTCATACCCGTAATCTAAAGATTCTATCTTAGCTAAAAAGCAATGTATCCTAAATGCAGAACAGAAGAACACAAATCCTTATTTCTTTGATATGATTTTATTGCTAAATAATTTATATTCTGACTTTTTTATACGATAATCACTTTTTGTAATCAATATCGATTTTGTTTTGGCATCATCACTTTTAAGTGCATCTGATATTATTTTCCTTAAATATTCTGAGTGATCATAGCTAGCCATAACTAAAGAATCACGTACATACATTGGATTATTTTTAAGCAATTCCAAATGAAAATCTATGCCGCGTCCTTTTAAGTAATGCCACAAGAAAGCAACACATGTTCTCGTATTACCTTCACGGAAAGAATGTATACACCATAATTCCAACAGGAAATCTGATATATTAAATATCAAATCAGAAGTTTGCTTCCAGTCAATATTATTTACCTTTTCAAACAATTCAGCTAACTTATCACTAATATCGTGATAGTCTGCATATTCGACAGAACCGCCAGATAAAACACGTTCATTTTTATAAAGATTTTCTTCACGGTATCTGCCGGCCCATTCATAGATATCACTAAATAAATACCAATGAAGTGTTACAAAATGCTCAGTATCAAATGTATACTTAATTCTTTCAGGATTTACCTGAAGCCCGAGTAATTTTACAGTAACTTTTTGTATTTCAAGCTTTTCGAGCAATTCTTTATTCTGAATACCATATTTATTTATTAAAACATCGGTATACGGGTAACAATATTTACCTCCAGCCATATTCTAAACACCTAAATATACCAGATGATCAACGTTTGCTTCCATCTCTTCCAATGTGATTTCACCGGATATATAGGCTTGCAAAACATCCATAAAAGCTGCATCCGGACCATTTGTCGCACTGAAAAGTACTGCAAGGGCACTTTCTACATTCTTTTTCCTTAACTCACAAGCCTCTATATATGAGTTATCGTTAAGCAGACCATTTTCATGTAATATTGTTTTAATCATTTTCAAAACATAAGCAGGCGGAGTACGGCGGCCCTGTTCCCAATCTCTCAAAGTTGAAACCGGAATATCAAACATAGCAGCAAATTTACTTTGGCTTAATTTAGTTTGCAAGCGCATTTCTCTTATACTCATTGTTTACCACACCTCTACCTTATAGCTACATTATACGGCATTGCCGGACATATTACAAGTAAGAGAAATACCTCGTAACTAAATCATTCTTATACACTTTAAAAATGCTCATAAAACCGCGGTACTCTAGCCGAAATCTGGCATACCAGATCATTATTGATGGTATGAACACAGCGGCTCCATTCATCAATGGTGACACGCTCATTGCCATTCTGTCCGATTAAAGTAACGATATCACCGCTCTTAACATGCTCGATGCCTGTTACATCAATCATCAGCTGATCCATACAGATATTGCCGACAATCTCAGCACGCTGAGAATGAAGCAGTACCTGCATGCCCTGATTGCTGGCGGCTCTGGGAATACCATCCGCATAACCGATGGATACGGTTGCTATCAAGCGATCCTCTTTTGCCTTATAATGCCGGCCATAACCAACACTGCAGCCCTTTTTCACTAAGCGTACACGGGATACTTCCGCATACAAGGACATGGCTGGGATAAATTCAGGCGATGTATTAATCGAGATCGAATCATCGCTGGTAAAACCCAGCATAAGGATGCCAGGTCTGACATAATCGTAGCAAAGTTCGGGATAGTTCAGCACCCCATAGCTGTTTTGCAGATGCAGCTTTCCTGGATTTAATCCAGCCTGTAAAACATCAGCGATAACTTGATCAAAAAGCTCGCGCTGATGAATCGTATAAGCGCGATCATCTTCAATCTCTAAGCTGTCCGCTACACTGAAATGAGAAAACAAGCCCTCCACCGATAAATGCTGAAGCTTGTAAATTTCAAAAACCTCTTGAATATTATAATCATCATCAAGACAGCGGATACCTAACCGTGCCATACCCGTATCGATTTTGATGTGACCGCGGATTACAACATGATGCAAAGCCGCGTATTCATCTAATTGAGACGCGTAATCAAGAGATAAGAAATTCTGCAGCAACTGTTTTTCATGCAGATAGTGAAAATGCTCCTTAGGCGTATATCCCAGAATTAAAATTTCGCCGCTAATCCCCGCCTCCCGCAGATTTAATGCCTCATCAACGCTGCTTACCGCGAAGGTTTTAATTCCCTCCTGCTGCATCAGCATCGATAACTGCCGGTCACCGTGACCATAACAATTAGCTTTCACCACAGCCATGATTTCCGTTGTCTCAGGGATCAGTTTTTTAATTTCCTTCAGATTATGCCGGACTGCATCGCCATCAACCTGCAGCCATGCTCTTGATTTAGATTGCAGCATGCTATCCCTCCATTCTTTTTATTTTTCTAATGCGAGCTGTACAAGACGATCAATCAATTCATCAAAGCCAATACCGGCAGCCTTCATCATTGACGGATAACGGCTGGTAGCGGTAAAGCCTGGAATGGTATTCACTTCATTGAAAATAATCTTTTGCCGGCTGTTGATAAACATATCGACACGGCACATGCCGCTGCAGTTTAATGTACGGTATGCCTTTTTCGCTATCTGTTTCGCTTCATCACTCAGCGCATTTGAGATGCGCGCCGGACAATGAATCTGGGTGTTTTCCAGGGCGTATTTAGCCGCAAAATCAAAGAATGAATTCTTCGTATCGATTTCATCGCATTCACCAACAATCAGTTCATGATTGCCCAAAACCGCACAGCCGATTTCAAAACCGTCAATCGCTGCTTCAACTAATACCTTGCAGTCATAGTTAAAAGCAAATTCCATACCCTTGATAAATTCTTCCTCACTGTTTATTTTAGAAATACCATAGGATGAACCCGCATTCGCCGGTTTAATAAACATCGGCAGACCAAGCTTATTGAACGCCTGGTTATAGATAGCTTTCAGATCCAATGCGTTATCCTTATAAACACAAAGATAAGGGGCACATGCAATGCCGGCATTCTCACATAGAATATGAGTAAACTCCTTATCCATTCCACAAGCAGAAGCTAATGGCCCGCAGCCCACATAAGGAATTGACGCCAGTTCAAAAAGTCCCTGAATCGTACCATCCTCGCCGTTTGGCCCATGCAGACATGGAAAAATCACATCCACGGGCAGCTTTTTAAAACCTGTTTCATCAATTTCAAGCAAGCCTCTTGAGCTGCTTGGACTCAGCACAACCTCGCGGCAGTCAGCATCCAAATGCCATGTATCGTGAGCGACAGCCTCAAAATCCAGCTTAGGATAATGGAGCCATTTGCCTGCTTCGGTAATACCGATCAGGATCAGCTCATATTTATTCTGGTCACAATGTGCCAAAAGACTCTCTGCTGAATGTAAAGATACACTATATTCACTTGATTTACCGCCAAAAATGACAGCCAATTTAATTTTTTCCATTTATTTAACCTTTTCCTTTATCTGATCGAATATCTCATCGAGCTTCATTCCCCGTGAGCCTTTAAATAATACGGTTGCTTCATGATCTGTTTCCGCAAGTAAGGCAGCAAGCAGTTCATCACGTTCAATAAAATGCCGGACATCGCTGATACCAGCCGCTTTCGCACCCTTGGCAATATATTCAGCCAACGGGCCCAGGCAGAAAACCTTATCCAGCTTAAATTTCGCACAGTCACGGCCTAGCTGCTCATGAAGCATAGGACTCGTCTCCCCTAAATCAAGCATATCGCCAAGCACCGCTATACGGTTGCCGCCCTTTATCTGATCGAAGGTAGCCAAAGCAGCCAAAGCACTCTGCGGATTGGACTTATACGCATCATTCAGCACCAGCCATTTCCCCACTGAGCTTAATTCGTTGCGCATACTGGTTGTTTCCACACGCTGAAAACCGCGCTGTATTTCATCATCGCTCATTCCCAATTCATGACCTGCCAAATAAGCCGCGCAGCCATTCATCGCCTGATGACGGCCAAGAATATTACAGCTGAATGTTTGATCAGTTAATGAAAGCGTAAATGTGATGCCTTCATGATGCTGAGAAAACGATGTAAGCCTGCAGTCATTATGCTCCCCCTCGCCAAAGGTTTGCACCCTTAGCTGACGCAGATCATGAGATGGAATTTCCTGACCGAGATAAGGATCATCACCATTATAAAAGAAAGCACTGCCGTTATGTAACCCTTCAATCAATTCGCATTTAGCTTTGGCAATATTCGCCATACTGCCTAAATTCTCAAGATGCGCTACACCAACATTGGTAATAATACCGATATCCGGTTTCACAATTTCACATAAGGCTTCAATTTCATGGCGATTTTCCATTCCCATTTCCACAACCGCCACATCGATATCCTCATCAAAGGAAAGCAGTGTCAGCGGTACACCAATCTCATTGTTGTGGTTTCCCTGTGTCTTCATGACCCGATAACGCTCAGACAATACGCCGGCTACCATATCCTTTGTGGAGGTCTTGCCATTACTGCCCGTAATTCCCACCGTCTTATAATGACAAAGCAGCCGATACGCACCCGCCAGCCGCCAAAGCGCTGCTGCTGTATCTTCAACCAAGATTACTGCCGCATCCTTAGGCGGATTGGGCTCATTCACATTCCAAAGCATGGCAGCTGCACCATTGGCTAAAGCCATGTCTGCATAGGCGTGACCATTCACCCGCTCACCAACAAGCGGAATAAATAAATTCCCAGCTTCAACCTGCCGTGAATCAATACAGACTCCCTTGACAGCAACCTCATCATACATCGTATTTTCATTCTTTAATCCTAACATCTGCCGGATTTCAGAAACTGTTTTTTTTATCATTGCCAAACCCTCTAACATTTCTTTCAATATTATAGCATAACTTTTCCATTGTGCACGAGAAATCCGTACCTCTCAGTACGCAAGTAAATGATTTCCTGCAAACCTTCAGGAATCATACCATCAAAGATAACGGTTCCTGCTATATTTTAATGTCTCTCTTTTTACCCAGCACCACTTACAAGCTTCTGCATAATTTAAGAACAATTTTCTAAATAAGCATTGGTGCTTAGATACTTGAAAATGCAATTTCCTAATAAAAAAAGAGGAGCGATTATTGCATCCTCATCGTTTAGAACTATTCTACTGCTGCCATTGATCAGCAAATCCTGATTCAAAAAAATAAATTATATCTCATAGCAACACAATCTTTTTTAAATCCATACACTTTGTATGCTATGACTGTCCTTTAAGATTTTCAAGTATTTCTTTCGACATAGAAACGAGTAAAGAGGCAGTCATAAGCTTTCTCAAATACTTATTTTATTCTATTCATCGTTTTTTTTCGGCCCTCGCTGGTAAGCATCGCCTTTCTCGCATTATTTATAAATTCCCCATACTGCTCTCCATTAAACTTCACAATAATGGCTTGCAGGCCAAATAATGGAACGAGCAGAAATATAAATGCATATAGCCAGTAAATCCCTTTCACCATCTGATTAGAAAATAAATAGTAAAATCCATACACGGCGACAGGAAACTGTACGACAATAGCCGTTAGCATGCCCGGTGAATAGAACTTCCTTGGATTGACCCTTGCCGCAGCTAAATGAGCAAAAATCTCAATAATACCAATAAACAGCGTTGCCATAACAGGCCAGACATATCCGCTGATAAGGGTAGGAATGATGGTTGCGTATAAAGTAAACGTTAGTAAGCCAAATTTAGCCAATCCTAATTTTTTTAGCTTCAGTCCTGTCATGGCTGTCACCATTTCCACAAAACCACCCGGAAACTTCAGCTCTTCAATTTCATGAACAGCTAATGCCACAATATAAATAATCGGGAGCTTTTTTAACATATCCATTCCATCCCATCCTAAAACCAACACTATCACTGCGATGATCCCCAGCAATGACGTAATAAAAAAGCTGTATTTTTCCATAAATTTATCCATAAGCTACCTCCGCTTGACATTACATTTACCTGCGTGTATAGTATATCCAACACATTGTTGTATTTCGATTCTACAATATAAAGCTTGATTTATCAACCAACAATATTTAAGCCATTTGTCGGATTAGGAGGTATTTATGAATAAGAACCCATTAAAAAAGCAACAGACGAAAGAAAAGATTTTTCAGGCATTCTTTCGAGAATATAAACAGAAGCCTTTACGAAAAATAACGGTTAGCGCCATAACCGATAATGCTTGTATCAACCGCTGTACGTTTTATGAATATTTCAGCGATGTCTATGACCTACTTGACCAAGCTCAGGAAACACTGATTCACGAAATACTCGCCTGCCTTTACCAAATTAAAGAGCAGGACAATCCATATAAGCTCGAATTATTCTCTGCTTTTGGACAAAATATCCTATATAAATATGGGGAACAGATGGCCGTTCTTCTTAGTCATGGTGATACTGGTTTTCAAAAAAAACTGTTGAATTCTATGCAGCCCTTTTTACTAGAAATGCTTGGAATTGATGATAATGACACAAAAACTAATCTTATTATTTCCTATGCTCTGTTTGGTATAACTGGTTACATTACCACATTATATAGTTTTGATCCATCTATTATCAATCAAGAAGCCGTCCAGACCTTGCAGAAATTAATGATTGCATCCCTTTCTCAGTTATCGGATGCATGTCTGCCGCTATAGTTGTTTTCCCTCTGATTTAAGTAAATAATCTCTACATATCCGCTTGGAAAGAGATTTAAAATTCATGCTGAATGAGTGAAATAAGTATTATAAGCATTATCCACTGCATGAGCGCTCAATTTCACTACTTTCTGCCTGTCGGTATTGGAGTCGCACCCGAACAAATCCTTACAGGAACTCTTTTTATCAGTTCAATGATTTCCATCAAGTAAACATCCTTTTCTTCTAGTTTGGGTCTATACACCTTGATTCATTGAACTGATTTTTTATGTTATCTGAATAATATTTCTCAGTTTAATTTAAAGGTCAACAGCTCGATTCTATGTTTTAACTGTTTGATATTCGGACTGACGATCTGTACCTCATACAAATACTCTGCTTCACTAGTTTCATGCTACTTGCTTTTTTGAATCAGCTTTTCTTTCTTTTTCTGCCAGTTCTGTAAAGTTTTGTTTTCCTTACGAATCTTCTCTTTGATTCTTTCAATCCGTTTAGTACATTCTTTCTTCAATCGCTGATTGATTTCAATATTACTTTTAAGCAAGGCTCTGGCTTCATGTATTGCAGATAAAGGAAAGTAATCATTCGTACCATATCTTGCTTTTAACTGTTTTTCTAAAGAGACAGCTTCTTTGACACCATAAAAACAAGTTATATAGAGTTTCTTATAAGCCATATGAAGCATAGAGTTATACAGGATCAAATCCTTCTTAATACAATTCGCATCCTCTTCTGATAACTCTTTATAATAGAAGCGATTTGAATAAGATAAACACTTCATGGATGTTCCCCCCCTTGAACAAAAAAGCATCCACTGAGATTCGATTGATACAAAGGAAACTAGGTGATGCTTATATGAAATTTCCTATAATATGAAAAAAAGGCTATTTGCCTTTTTTTGCATTTAAATACCGATAAATTACATAAGCCGTCGCTGAAACGATCGCATATGCAGGTAAACCTATTGTATTCATAATTGTTCCCTCCTACCTCTATATACGCAAGGCAGGTCGAGTTTTCTAATTATTTATGTTCAAGTAAATAATAATTGCGTTTGCCCTTTTTGATTAAAGTCAGATTCGCCAGCAATGCGTTTTCTGGTGTCAGCACCGCTTCAAGATCGGTAACCTTATCACCGTTTACCTGAATTGAACCTTGCTTGATCCATTCGCGGGCTTCACGCTTGCTGCTGGCAATACCGCCCTCAACAAGTGCGTCAACCAAAGGCAGTGTATTCGCAACTTCACGTTTTTCAAAGCCATGGAAAGCATCTTTTAATTCACTTTCATCAAGCTCGCGGATATTGCCTTTGAATAATACATTCGTAATCTTTAATGCTTTCTGATATTCTTCTTCACCATGGAGGAAGGTCACAACTGACTGAGCAAGTGCCTTTTGAGCCTCACGCAGATGCGGTTCAGTTTTTACCTTCTCCTCATAAGCCTCAATCTCTTCCTTACCCATAAAGGTCAGCTTTTTCAAGTAGTCGATAACCTTTTCATCTTCAGAATTTACTAAAAATTGATACATCTCATAGGAAGAGGTCTTATTCTTATCCAGCCAGACAGAACCGCTTTCACTCTTACCAAACTTCGTACCATCTGCCTTGGTAATCAGCGGCATCGTAAAGCCATAGCATTCGGTATTCGTACCATGTTTTTTGCGGATCAATTCTAATCCTGAAGTGATATTGCCCCATTGATCCTGACCGCCGATCTGCATGACACAGTTTTTGGTTTCATAAAGATGCAGAAAGTCAATCGACTGAAGAATCATGTAGGAGAATTCAGTATATGAAATACCTGATTCCAAACGGCTTTTTACGGTTTCCTTACTTAACATATAATTCACATTAAACAGCTTGCCGTAATCACGCAGGTAATCAATAAAGTTTAAATCTTTATACCAGTCATAGTTATTTACTAACTCACAATCAAAAATCGTCGTAATTTGCTTGCTTAAAGCTTCAAAATTCTTATTCAGCACATCCTTAGAAATAACATCACGCTCCGAAGTCGAACGCGGATCACCAATCAGGCCAGTACCGCCGCCAACCAGAATAATTGGATGATGCCCATGATCAGCTAATCGTTTAGCTGTTAACATCGAAGAAAAATGTCCGATATGCAGACTGTCTGCCGTAGGGTCAGTACCAATATAAAACGTCATGCCGCCATTATTGATTTTTTCTTCAAGCTCCGGCGAAGTGACACTTTCAATCAACCCCCGCCATTTTAATTCTTCAAATAATTTCATTTTCCTTTTCCTCCATCAAATAAAAAAAGCGCCCTAATCCAAGGACGCTTAGCGTGGTACCACCTTAGTTCATGTGAAAAACACATGCCCTCAATCAGATAACGGAATCAACCGGTCTATCTTTGCAATAGACAGCTCCAAGGTGTATTTCTATCAGCTTATCTGTGATTCTCACCAACCATCACATCTCTTTGCATAATACCAATAGCTCTTTTCTCTTCAACGCTTATATTAAACAGTATATTGATTCAAAACGATTTGTCAACTTATTTCGTAGATTTACGCGGTGAATAAATATAACTTAATTCAATTTCTTTATCAATAACCTCATCTTCATCATGAAGCATTTTTGTCATCACACGCATCGCTACGGCACCTAAATCATAATCCGGAATCTTAAAGCCGGAGATCTGCGGTCTTGCCATCGCATTGTACTTGCTGTCAAGGATGCAGACAACTTCCATATCCTCAGGAATACGGATATTATTTTCAGCAGCCGTATTCAGCACCGCCATTGCCTGTGAATCACGATATGTAATAACTAATTCATGTTTATGGCTCTTAAAATACTCCTGCAGGAATAAATAAGATGAACGATAGTCCTTAGGAATTTCGATGTAGTTGTCAAAGCTCTTGCCGGCATCCGCAAAAGCACGGGAAATGCCGTCAAACAACTGCTTGATCATCGCCGGATTCTTACGGTCTTCAACTAAGGCAATATCGGTAATCCCTTTATTGAGATACTTCGTAGTAAAATCATAAACCAGCTTAGAGTAGTCAACATAGACAGAGCCAATGGTATCATCAGACATTTTATTGCCGATGACAACGATTGGTACTTGATACCGTGTCAGCGTATTCAGTTCATTTTTAGACAATTTGTCATTAAAAATCACCACGCCGTCAACCCGTGACTTAATAATCGTTTCAATGATATCATTCATTTCAATGATACCCTCAGTAGCCGTATGTAAAACGATGTTGTATTTATAAATCTTAGCAACATCGATCAGACCATTGATAATCTGTCCGGTATAGAAGAAACTCGCCTCCGGAACGATCAGCGCAATCGTCGTTGTTTTCTGCAAAGCCAGCCCCTGAGCAATCGCATTTGGTTTGTAGCCCAGCTTTTCAATCGCTTCCTGTACCTTAACACGAGTATCCTCACGGACTACTTCACTGCCGTTGATAACCCTTGATACGGTAGCCAGCGATACATCGGCTTCCTTCGCAACATCATAAATAGTAATTCTTTTCATATCTTCACCTAACCTTGTTCTTCTTCATCAGCTTTTTCAGATGTTTCAAGGCAGCATTGTGCAGCTTTGGCTTCATCCTTCTCTTTAAGCTCATCCGCCTTTAATACCTTTTTCAAGCCTTCCAGCGCACTTTCTGCAACCTTCAGCGTTGAACGGCGTACCTTATCAATACCATCCTGTACATGCTCATCCTGGATTACTTCAACGATTTTATCGGAAACCGTATCAATAGTAGATGCCACCGCCGGATTATTCAGAATATCCTGAACACTGGTATCAATGGCAGAAATTACAGTTTCAGCTGTTTTCTTTACCGTTTCCTTACCGGTCTCAAGCTTATGCATTAAATCTTCATTCTCTTTTAATGAATCTACCTTTTCCTTTGAAAAACTGATTAGGCGGTCGATTTCAAGCTGAATCTTAGCCTTTACCTCAGCCCGTTTTTCAGGATCATCATTTTCTCTGCACCATTTTTTGAATTCTTCAGAAATTCGTTCCAATTCCTTAATTACCTGATCAATAAATGGATTTGTATTTCCTTTTTCTTCTTCATCCTGCAAAGTGATGATTTTATACTTTACTTCCTTTTCAATTTCCTTTGCTTCTTCAGCAACTTCTTCATTATTCAGCTTTGCATTAGGCTCTTCCATAAGTTTGACCTCCTTTAGTCCTGACTTTCTTCAGCAGCTGGTGCTGGTTCTGCAGCCGTATTTTCTGATTCGTCAACCCCGCCATGATTCAACAGCCAGTCACGAATTACATTCAGATTTGATATCAATGCCAGCAATGCTGATTTAACAGCATTCTGACTCATTTCATGCAGATTATCCAAGGTCTGAGAAAATTCGGTGACCGTATTCAGCGGTGCATCCAGCTTTCTGATCTGTTCCTCGACAACACTTACCGTTGAATCAACAGTAATCATTGTCTTCTGCATGCTCACAAAGAATTGTATGATTTTTCTCAGCAGAAGAATCACATAAATCAAAACGATTACCCCGATGATCGGCAAAAGCTTTGAACACAATTCACTAAAAAATTCAATAAACTGATCTGTAGTCATAGTAACACCTCATATTAAGTGTACAACACTTTGAAACCTATTTCAAGATTAATGAAAACTCTTTACAATATTTTTAAATTTATAGATATCTTTTGAACTCATAAAAAGATACACGGCTTCGCCATAAGCCGCTAAACGCTTCGCGTTAGCTTCATTCTCAACCATTACCTCGGCATTTGGAATCAGCTTCTGAAGATCTTCAATCGTGATATCAATGCCCTCTTCATGCTTGGCATTTTCCGGGAACGGACAAAGAACTACTTCATCAGCACTGCTTAAGCTTTTCGCAAAATCATCCATAAAGGCATAAATGCGTGAATAACGATCCGGTTTAAAAATGGCAATGATCTTTTTGCCGGGAAAGCGAACGCGGGCCGCTTCAATCGTTGCTTTAATCGCTGTTGGATGATGCGCGTAGTCATCAACATAAACATACTGCCCGTTTTCTTCGATATTAAACCTGCGTTTCACACCGCCGAAGCTACTCATCTGAGATTGAATCAAATCACCGTCAGCTCCCTCAAGAAGCGCGATGGCGATCACTGCCAATGAGTTCAAAAGCAAATGTCTGCCTACATAAGGCAATTCAAAATGATGGAAGAACTTATGATGATAATATAAATCAAAGCGCATGCCGTGCTCATCCTCTTGGAAATTCACAGCCTGAACATCGTCACAATCATTAAAGCCATAAGTCAGGATCGGTGTCTTAATTGACAATAATCGAATATTCTCATCATCGCCGCAGACCACCACAGCCTTCTTTACCTGATTGGCAAAAGCCTCAAAAGCGCTCTTATAATCTTCTAAATCTTTATAATAATCGATATGATCCAAATCAATATTGGTAATAATCGCATAATCAGGATGATAAGCCATAAAATGCCGCTGATATTCACACGATTCCAAGGCGAAATAATGACTGTCTTTCGGCATTTCACCAGTACCGTCACCAATCAGATAGCCGGTTTTATTTAACGCTGACATCATGTGTGAGAGCATACCGGTCGTCGTCGTTTTGCCATGTGTACCCGCTACGCTGATGGTCGTATAACGTTCAACCAGCTGACCCAAATATTCATGATAATAATAGCTGTTTACACCCTCGGTATGCAGTGCCTTAGCAACTTCACAATTACTTTCATCAAACGCATTGCCGATAATGACATTCATCCCCGGCTGAATATTATCCGCGTCAAAGGGTGTGATTTTAATCTTTCTCGCCTCTAACGGCTGTTGAGTAAAGATATATTTTTCAATATCGGATCCGGTTACTGTTTCACCTAAATCATTTAGAATACATGCCAGGGATGCCATTCCTGAACCTTTAATACCTATAAAGTGAACCATGCTTTCATCTCCCTAAGCTTCTTTTTCTTCTTTTTTATCGGCATTTTCTAACTCGATATTACTTAACGGCGTCTCATCGCCAAATAATGAAAACTGCACACAGTCATCAAGGCTGTTTTCACTTTCATTGACAATCAGATCATCCAGTGACAAGCCTTCTTCAACTTCTTCAATGATCGGCGCGCTTTCCTGACGCTTTTCTTTTTCCTGCAGTTCAATCTGCGCTTCACTTTCGAAACGATCCAGTTCACTCTGCCCATACATCGGAGAAATAACGGTACCTAAAGCATTGCGCTTCTTAGCAGGGCCTGTTTCCACGATGGGCGCCGGACGTTTTGGCTTTTTCACTTCGCTGGAACCAAACATCGGTGAGATTACAGGTGAAAATTCAAACTCCTTCTTCACCGTTTTTTGCACCTCACGCTGCGGGCGCACCGGTTCTTTTTTTTCAGGCTCCAGCTTAATATCAATGGTCTGTGTCCGTGTAACTGGTTCACTTTCCACTTCAATTGGCCGGCTGAGTGGCTGTGTTTGCGGACGCGGCTGCGGGCGCAGCTGATCGACCCGTTTCTCACTGTTGACGATGGATGAAAATTCCTCGTTTTGAACGCGGCTGAAATCAACCTTTTCTAAATCGTCATCAACGACGACTTCATCATCTTCTTCAAATAAAAATGAAAGGATTTTTTTAAACATCTTCTCTACCTCCCAAAAAATGGTGAACCAATCTCTGCCTGATCATCAAGAATCAAGATACCGCGCTTGGGTTCATCAATCAGACGCAGCTCCCATTCTGAACAAAGCATGCCAGCAGAATCAACACCGCGCAGCGCTGAAGCTTCAATCAGCCTGCCATCTGGCAATACAGCCCCCGGCAGCGCCGCTACAACCTTTTGATTAGCCGCTACATTGGCCGCTCCGCAGACAATCTGCACGCATTCCTGACCGACATCCACCTGACAGACATGCAGATGGTCAGAATCCGGATGCGTTTCACACGTTTTCACATAGCCAACCACAAGCCTTGGCGTCGGATCGATTTCAATGGCCGCAAAACCAGCTTTGATCAGCTTTTCATTAACAAATGCCAAAGTCTCATCATTCCATGGCTGATAACCGTCATTCAAATTTTCAAAATAAGGACTGATGAGATTATAACCGATGATTTCATGCTTAAGATCGTAGATTGCACATACCTCACCGATAGTTTCAGAAGCCACCGGTGCAGCATCTTTCAAAACGATCATGCCGACGCCGCTGAAGGCCTTGCGATTGATAAACAATCTTGCTGAACAGCTCATTGCAGACCTCCAAGAAAGGCATCAATTTCAGCTTCACTTTTTCTCAGCTTGCTGACAAAACGATTCAATTCCTGTCCGTTTTTAACCGCTACAAAGGAAGGAATACCTAAAATATTCAGACGCTGACAAATTGGCAGCCACGCGTCACGATCCACATAAATAAACTCATAATGCTTGTATTTCTCTACCAATTTCGGCATAAATGGCTTAATAAACATACAGTCAGGACACCAATCGGCGGAGAATACAAACACACTCACCTGATCAGAATTCCATGCTGCCTCAAACATCTCCATCGATGTCAGCTGCTTCATATAGTCTTTCATTAATCAAATCCTCCTATTTTTCAACTAAATCTTTGATATAACCGTCTACCGGCACTTCTTCATTAAGATAATCCAGATTTTGCTGCTGCTGAGCCGTTGCACTTTTCAGTGAAAAATCATTCAGGATCAGCTGCCGCTCTACTTTTACTGACTGCATAATCGTTAACATACAATTCAGCAGTGACTTGATCTCTGCATAAGGAACAATGCTGTAAAAGCGAAGCTCACTGGCCGCAAGATCAATATAGTAATAGCCGTCTGTCAATTTTTCTAGCCGCAGCGTATAATTCTTAGTTTCTTCGGCAGTATTTATGTAGCTGCCCTGATAGACCATCCCTGCCGGCGAAGTTTCCATCTGCACCTCTGAAACAGGCTCTGCCGGCGCTTCTGTATAATATTCATCAATAATAATCTGAGAAGCATCCAGATTCATTACAAATTTATAACCGTCCTTAAGATAAACACCGCTCAGCGAATTGCCAGTGCCGCGGCCGACATCCCGGGGTAAATAATAACTGAAATACTTCTTCGACATATTTGTATCATTAAAAGGTTCAAGCATTGATTTTTCCTGCAATAAGGTCAGTACCTGATTTGACAGATCTGCTTCTGAGGCACAGCCGCCAAGCAGAAATAACGAAAGCATGAGCAACACTACTTTCTTCATCAAAACCCTCCCTTCTAAGCTTTATGCCATACCGCGCGATAAATTGGCTGATTCAGTTCCATGAACCGGTGCTCATATTCAGTAATCACATCCTCAGGATGCTCATCACGCCGATAATCGACACTGAATTCATCAAGCAGCCAGCCATTATTCTGAAATTCCAATATTGAAAATTCGAACAGCTTAACATTATCCGTTTTCATGATCAGTTTACCCTCAGGTTTTAAGATCTGTTCATACCGCTTCAAAAATGAAGCATGCGATAAACGGTGCTTGCTGGCTCTTTTTTTAGGCCATGGGTCCGAAAAATTCAGATGGATGACATCCACCTCATCCTTCGCAAACCATGAATCAATAGCCTGCGCGTCATCGACGATAAACCGGCGGTTTAAATGTTCGCAGTTTTCAACCTTTTTCAAAGCGATCGCCGCGACATTTACATTCTTTTCGATACCGATCCAGCCGGCATTGGGATACAGTTCTGACATTTTGATCCAATAATCACCCTTGCCTGAACCAATCTCCACATGCAGTTCCTCTTGATTCAGCAGACGGCGCCACTGACCAGCCATTTCATCACAATTTCTAACGATGACAGACTGGGTGGCCAAAAAAGGCTCCGCCCATTTCAACTTCCGCATTCTCATGACTACTGTCCCAGTTTTTCAAGTGCTCCTGCATAAATTGCAACTGCACACAGCATATCATCGATAACAATTCCCTCATCCGCCTGATGCGGGCCGCCGATGACATGTTCGCTTTGATGACGGGCAATCGGATATTCCGGGCCGAAAGCGACGCAATTCGGCAGCTTACGGGCATAAGTGCCGCCGCCCATCGTCATTGCTGGTGTAAAGGTATCACCGCTGTATTCACGATAAACCGCCATCAATTTTTGAATCATCTCTGAATTAGGATCTAGGAACAATGGCTTGCTGTCAGAGCGCACCATGATCTCTGCCGGATAGTCATAAGTCTTAAACGTTTCCTGATATCCCTTGATGATTGTTTCACTGTCTGTATCATTAGGATAACGCATATCAATCACAATATTAAACTCATCATTTTCAAGATCAACAATGCCGACATTGGCTGTTAAGAAGCCCATATAAGCGCCTTCCTTAGCAATGCTGACACCGCTGCCGCGCCAATCGGACAGCATTCGATAAGTATTGGTTAAAAATTCATTCTCATACGTTGTACCAATAAAATTAATCAAATGCAGGGCGGCATTCGTACCGCGCCATGGCAGTGAAGCATGAGCAAAGACACCATCAATTTTCAGCACACACCCTGCTTCAGTATATTCAACACTGCCCTGCAGGTTATTGCTTCGCAGATAAAAATCAAATAAATCGACATATTCTTCTCTGAAATCCTTCACCAAAGCACTCGCCTTGCCAATCACGACATTTGGACGTTCACCGCAGTGCATTGACAAAATCGGTGTTTCCGCATGACCTTTTAACGCAATCTGTAAAAGACCTTTTTCACCATAGATTACCGGGAATTCCGCATCCGGTGTAAAAGACATCGTCGGTACTTCCGCATGCTTGCAATAATAATCCATGCACTGCATACCGCTTTCTTCATCACAGCCGCAGATCAGCATGATCTTCTTATTCAGCTTTACATTATTATCCTTCAGCATCCGCATAGCAGTCAGACCTGCTACTGCCGGCCCTTTATCATCCAAGGTACCGCGGCCATACATGATGCCGTCAACCTCTTCACAGCCAAGCGGATCATGCGTCCAATCTTCACCGATCGGCACGATATCTAAATGGGCAAGAATACCTACGCTTTCCTCCCCTTCACCATATTCAATTGTACATGCGTAACCGTCAATATCCTTGACTGTAAAACCTGCCTCACGGCCGATTTCCATCATCTTATCCAGGGCTTTGCGGCACTGTTCACCAAAAGGAGCATTTTCTTTCGCTGTTGATTCATCTCTTAATGAAGGAATAGCAACTAATTCCTTTAAATCTTTTTTAAACTGAGCTTCATATTTTTTTGCTTCTGTATTCCAATTCATATGTTTTCACCTCACCTTATTATTCTATCACAAATAGCCCCTTCTTCAAAAGAAAAAAGCGACAAATTAAATGTCGCTTTCGTCATTATTCTGTAGTTTCAGCACGCTTCTCAGCTTTTGGCTTTTCAAGACATGCCTTGCGTGATACATTGACGCGGCCCTTCTCATCGATTTCAATGACTTTAACCTTCACAATGTCACCCAATTTTAATACATCTTCAACCTTTTCAACACGTTCATGAGCAATCTTAGAAACATGCAGAAGACCGTCGCAGCCTGGGAATAGTTCCACAAAGGCACCAAATTTTTCAATTCTGACAACCTTTCCTTCATAGATTTCATTCACTTTGGCTTCTCTGGTAATTGCTTCAATCATCGCTACTGCCTTCTTGATTGGTTCAATATCATGATGATAAATCAAGACGGTTCCGTCATCATCGATATCGATCTTCACATCATCGCAATCCGCAATAATCTGATTGATCATCTTACCGCCAGGTCCGATAACATCTTTGATCTTATCTGGTGAAATCATAATTTTTTCAATCTTCGGAGCATAACGGCCGACTTCCGGACGCGGTTCAGAAATAGCTTCCATCATGTTAGCCATGATTGTTTCACGGCCAGCCTTAGCCTGTTCCAATGCTTCCTGAAGGATTTCACGGGTAATACCGTCAATTTTGATATCCATCTGCAGGGCAGTGATGCCATTCTTAGTACCGGCAACCTTGAAATCCATATCGCCGAAGTGATCTTCCATACCCTGAATATCAGTTAAAATCGTATAATGCTCGCCTTCCTTGACAAGCCCCATCGCTACACCGGCAACCGGTGCTTTGATTGGTACACCAGCAGCCATCAATGCCATGGTACCGGCACAGATAGAAGCCTGTGAGCTTGAACCGTTGGATTCCAAAACCTCAGCAACCAAACGGATTGCATATGGGAATTCATCTTCACTCGGCAATACCTGAGCTAATGCTTTTTCACCTAAAGCGCCATGGCCGATTTCTCGGCGGCCCGGTGAGCCCATACGGCCGACTTCACCAACACAGAACGGCGGGAAGTTGTAATGGTGCATAAAGCGTTTCTTTTCAATGTCGGTCAAATCATCAACGATCTGATTGTCATTTAAAGCACCCAGCGTACAAACTGAGAGCACTTGTGTTTCCCCGCGGGTAAACAATGCTGAACCGTGTACGCGCGGCAGCAGATCCACCTGTGAATTCAGCGGACGCACTTCGTCAATCTTACGGCCGTCAGGACGAACCTTGTCAACCGTAATCAGGCGGCGCACCTCTTCAACTACAATATTGTGACAGATTTCATGAACAAACTTCAATGTCGTCTGCTTACTCTTTTCATCTTCGTACTCTCTGGCTTCAAACAGAGCAACTGTCTCATCTTCCAGATCATCAATCTTGCCATAACGTTCCAATTTTTCATGAATGCGTACAGCTTCCACAAGACGATCCTGAACCATGTCACGAACCTCTTGATTTAAATCAGAAGGAATCTCATAAAGTGTGATCTCACGTTTCGGCTTACCGCAGGCTGCGATAATCTCTTCCTGGAACGCACACAATTTCTTGATATTTTCATGTCCGAAAAGGATTGCTTCCAGCATTTCCTCCTCATTGACTTCCGTAGCACTTGATTCAACCATATTAATGGCATCCTTTGTACCGGCAACCGCCAGTGTGATACGGCTTCTGCTTAATTCTTCAACTGATGGATTAATGATATACTCACCATCGACATAACCTACATAAACACCTGCAATCGGACCGTTAAACGGAATATCAGATAAACCCAGCGCTAAAGAAGCACCAAACATACCGGTCATTTCCGGTGTGCAGTCAGTATCAACTGACAGTACCGTATTAACTACCTGTACCTCATTGCGGAAGCCCTCTGCAAAAAGCGGACGGATCGGACGGTCAATCATACGCGCCGTCAATGTCGCATGTTCGCTCGGTCTTCCTTCACGGCGTAAGAAGCCGCCAGGAATCTTACCTGCAGAATATAACTTTTCTTCAAAAGTTACTGTTAATGGGAAAAAGTCAATGCCCTCTTTAGCCTGCTTGCTCGCAGTAGCACATGATAATACCGCTGTATCCTCATAACGCACCAATACGCTGCCACCGGCCTGCTTGGCAATTTCTCCCGTTTCTACTGTGATCACCCGACCACAGAAGTCCAAACTAAAAGTTTGCTTAGCCATTTTTTCACCTCATTGTTTTATCTTGATAATAATAGCATACTTTACTGATTTTGGAAACATTTTCAGTAATAAGAAAAAAGACTTTCCCGATTCGAGAAAGCCTGATAAACAACTATTTACGAATTCCTAAACGAGTGATCAGTTCTTTGTAACGATTCAAATCCTTGCTCTTTAAGTAAGCAAGCAGGTTACGGCGGTGACCAACCATCTGCATTAAACCACGCTGAGAATGGAAGTCATGCTTATGAACCTTCATGTGTTCAGTTAATGTGTTGATGTTATAAGTTAAAACAGCAACCTGTACTTCCGGAGAACCTGTATCTCCTTCAAAACGTGCGTATTCCTTCATAATCTCTTGTTTTTTTGCTTTTGAAATCATTTTAAATTTCCTCCTGTTGTTAAGTCATTTGTAACCGAGCATACCGCCGAGGAAGCGAATAGCACAGTAACAAATCTTTAATATACTACCACAGGCCAGATAAAAAAACAAGCATTTATAGGAAGATTTCGACAATTTTAAGAACTAAGCTGACGATTCCACCACATAAGCCGCCGACACAGAAGCCGTGACTGCCTAAATGCCGCCGTTCTTTCAGACCGATGGATGAAAATACGATGGCTAAAATCGAAACACTGCCTAAGGGATTAAACGCGAAGGATAATAAAGCAAAGGCAAAGCCAACTAGACTGAAGGACTGTTTTTCCATATAATCATCTCCACTCTTATTATAAGCCTTTAATCCATAAAAGCCATTAAAACATCATTTAAAAAAGTCATGCCCGCCTCACTTGGCCGCAGTGAATCACCCTCTATCAGCAGCCAGCCGCGCGCAATATTTTGATGAATCGCTGAGGCGTAGACATCGCTTGGTGAACACTGAAACAGCGCCTCAAAGCGGCTCAGTGATATCCCCTGCTTCATCCGCAGGCCCATCATGATAAATTCAAACATTTCATCAGACTTACTCAATTCAAACCGTTCAAACACTTCTTCATCATTCAGATAATTCAGCAGCTGAAAAGGCCGGTCATAGCGAATATGGTTCTCCTTGCCGCTGGCGCCGCAGCCAATCCCCGCATAATCCTCATAACGCCAATACATCTGGTTGTGTTTGCTTTCATAACCCGGTTTCGCAAAATTGCTGATTTCATAATGCTGATAGCCGTATTCAGGCAGTGTCTTAACAATCAGCTCATACATCGTCCCTTCCAATTCATTATCACAAGGCGCAATCTTTTGCCGGCCAAATTTGGAGTGCTCCTCAATCGTCAGTGAATATATTGAGATATGCTTGATGCGCTCATCATTGGCCGCTAAGTTTAAATCTTCCATTAGCATCGCTATCGTCTGATCCGGCAGGCCATACATCAGATCAATGGATATATTATGAATCCCCGCTTCATGAATCTGATCCAGAGCCTGATCGATTCGTTTTTTATCATGATGACGTTCAATACGTTTTATCAGCTGGTCATTAAAGCTCTGCACCCCCAATGAGATGCGGTTTACCCCATGTGCCTTCATTACGGCCAGCTTCTCTAAACTTAAATTCTCCGGATTTGCTTCAACACTGTATTCCTCTGTTTGCTGAGCATAATCATCAAGCAGAGTGAGCAGAGTATCCAGCTGTTTAACCGAAAGCGCGCTGGGTGTGCCGCCGCCGATATAAAGCGTCGATATTGCGGTTGGCAGCTGCCGCTTTAATAATTCTCTCTCTATTGCTGTCAGCCAGCGATCCGCCAGCTGCGGCTGCATCTTACAGCGGCCGAAATCACAATAGGCACAGATTGAATCGCAGAAAGGCACATGCACATACATTGCCTTGACCATGATTAAAGCTCCACCCTATTTGACTGCAGCTGTCCATAAAAATACAGAATCCATTCTGAATTAGTCCGATGCCGGCCGCCTTCAAAGCGTGAAATTAATCGGCGAATCGATTTTTCAACCTTACTTTTTGTCGTATCATAATTCACTGCAATATAATCATAAATCACAGCCATTCTCACACTGTCGTCAACATTATTATCACGGCAGTATTCAACAGCTTTATTTAAATAATAGTAGCCAAGCAGACAGCTGTACATACGGCTGCCAAATAAGAGACGTTCACTAACTTCATCCTTATTTAACGAGTGTTCCTGATCAAGCAGATAATACTTAACCGCCGCATATAAGCTTTCCGGACTGACAGGTTTTAGTAAATGGGCGATGACCGTACCGCTTTTAGGATGATTAAACAGCAATTCAGAAAGCTCATTGCCAATAATCAAAAGCCGCATCCCCTGCAGCTTTTCAATTTGCTTATAAAGCAGTGAATCGCTTAATGAGCGGAAGTTATCAAAATCAAATATAACATGACTGATGTCGGCTTTATGAACGATGCTTAAATCAGCGCCGATATCATAGAAACGCAGTTCAGGCAGCCTCTCTTCCAACTGTTCGATGAGCAACCTGAGCTCCTTGTCATGACTTACATACCCAATATTTTTCATTTTATAATTCCCCTTTCATATCATATTAAATAAACAAATTTCTTTCCTACCTTCTGTTTCTTATACCAGCCAAGCTTAACCAGTTCATTGAGACTGGTTCGTGCTGTTTCATGGCTGCATTGATTCCACTTAGCATAATCACTGACGGTATAATAGTGCATCGCTTGACGATGCGCACAGTAGAACTGCACCTGAGCATCACTTAAAAACGGATAGCGGGCGCAAAGCTCTATCACATCACCCTCATTCATAAAAGGTGAATGCTTCAGCTTTACCAGCTGCAGCTTTACTTTCAGCTTTTGATGCGCCTGATGAATCATCTTGATCATTTCTGCCGTACTGTCTTTGCAAGCCAGCAAGGACAGATCCAATAAATCAGCCGCTGATGGCAGGCAATAACGCTGAAGACAAAAAGCAGCAGCAGCCAAGCAATCTTCATGGCAAAAACAGCGAACTGCCATGATTTGTGCAAATACGTGCATCTGTGTCAGCGCTGTCAGCTGATCGCAGCTAAGCATTTTGAAATAAGCTTTCAGATGATTCAAATAAAAGGCTTGCTCAGTTTCGGGATTTAGAGCTGCCTGAAGCATATAATCACTGGATTCACGCTGACCCATCAGCAGCTGATAAAACCGTATCTGTTGTTCCAGCGCGTAACATTGCGCGCAAAGCTGAGGTGTTAAAACTAAGGTAAAACACTGATTTGAAGTTTTCAGCTGCCATTCAAAGGGCCTTCGATACGCTTGAATCTCATGCCATACCGCCTGTGTATTTTGATAATTCAGAAGTGCTTCAAGTTCCTCAAAGCTTAAATATACATCATCTGTAAATTCCTGTGCTAATGACATAGCATCACCCTTAATCAGCATATCATATTTGGGTGAAAATTGGTCAAAAGCGACAAAACTAGAAAAAACAGTGCCTTTTCAGACACTATTCATCATCAACCGACAAAATAGCCATGAATGCTTCCTGCGGCACTTCAACGGAGCCCACCTGCTTCATACGCTTTTTACCTTCTTTTTGTTTTTCAAGCAATTTCTTTTTACGTGATACGTCACCGCCATAACATTTCGCAAGAACATTTTTACGCAATGCGGAAATATTAGAACGCGCAATGATCTTGCCATTCAGCGATGCCTGAATCGGAATTTCAAACTGCTGGCGCGGAATCAGCTTACGCAGCCGTTCACAAAGCGATTTACCGCGTTCATAAGCAAATTCACGGTGTACGATACTGGATAAGGCATCCACACATTCGCCGTTTAACAGGATATCCATCTTAGCCAGCTTACTGATTTGATAGCCGATCAGCTCATAATCAAAGGAAGCATAACCGCGTGAACATGATTTTAACTTATCAAAGAAATCATAAACTATTTCCCCTAAGGGCAGTTCATAAATAATCGATACCCGCGTCTCATCAAGATACTGCATATCTCGGTAAGTCCCGCGTTTATTCTGACAAAGCTCCATAATTGGTCCAATATATTCCTTTGGACACATAATCGTTGCCTTGACATAAGGCTCTTCAATGGATTCAATCGTCTGCACATCCGGCATCATCGAAGGATTATCAATCGTTATCTGTTCCTTATTCGTCAGATTGACATGATAAACAACGGAAGGCGCGGTCGCAATAATGTCCACATTATATTCACGCTCAATCCGCTCCTGAATCACATCCATATGCAGCAGTCCTAAAAAGCCGCAGCGGAAACCAAAACCAAGCGCCTGCGAGGTTTCAGCTTCAAAATGCAGTGAAGCATCATTAAGCTGAAGCTTTTCCAGTGCATCACGAAGATCATTGTAGCGGTTAGTTTCAATTGGATACAAGCCGCAGTAAACCATTGGATTCATCTCACGATAACCCGCCAGCGGTTCAATTGCCGGCTGATCTGCATGGGTGATCGTATCGCCGACCCGCACATCCTTAACCGTTTTAATACTGGCGGCGATCCAGCCTACTTCTCCGCATGACAGGCAGTCCTTCTTAACTTCCTTCGGTGTGCGGACACCCACCTCCAGCACCTCATATTCAGCACCGGTTGCCATGAAACGAATCTTATCGCCGACTTTCACGGTACCCTCTTTAACCCGCACAAAAGCGATAACCCCGCGATATGCGTCATAAATCGAGTCAAAAACCAAGGCCTTCAGCCGTGAATTCGGATTGCCGGACGGCGCCGGCACCCGTTTAACGATCTGTTCCAACACATCACGGACATTCAGACCGCTTTTCGCGGAAATGCACGGTGCGTCATGGGCTTCAAGACCGATGACATTTTCAATTTCATCCATAACCACTTCCGGCTGGGCGCTCGGCAGATCAATTTTATTGATAACCGGCAGAATTTCCAGATTGTTATCCAGTGCCAAATAGACATTGGCCAGTGTCTGCGCTTCAATTCCTTGCGCGGCATCTACAACCAGCACAGCCCCTTCACAGGCAGCCAGCGAACGTGATACCTCATAGGTAAAATCGACATGCCCCGGTGTATCAATCAGATGAAATGTATAATCCTCGCCATCCAATGCATGATATGTCAGCTGAACAGCATTTAACTTAATCGTGATTCCCCGTTCACGTTCCAGATCCATCGTATCCAGCAGCTGTTCCTTCATTTCACGCTGCATGATCGTGTCCGTTATTTCTAAAATGCGATCCGCAAGCGTTGACTTGCCGTGATCTATATGCGCAATAATTGAGAAATTTCTAATTTTGCTTTGGTCCATCGAACCACTCCTATCTAAAAATCTTCTTTATTATAACAAATGTTTCATAATTAGCAAACATAAGCTTTTTGATAAGCGAATTAATTTTACAATTAACAGGAATCCAGCGCTTATAAAAAGTATAAATCAAAAATACACGCAGATTTTCCTAAAAAAGAGCTAAAAAAAATGACATATTTTTAATTTTTGTCATTTTAATTGATTCACATATGTCTTTCCTTCCTGATTCTGAAAGATCAGTTCGTTATCGACAATATAAACGCTATAAGTCAATTCACCCTCATGATAAATGCCGATCATTGGATGATCCGTAACATCAACAGCCTTTTCTTCAAGCAGAACGCCCGCCGGCAATTGAATGGCTGGCGAAACATCCTGATCGAGGGCTCTTGATTTTTGTGCTGATGGATCAAGGCTCATGACACTGATGGGACTGGACTCCGGCTCATCAACAGGCGAAGAGGGATTCATCGGTAGCACCACCAGGAAAGCCGCGGCAGTAAACAGCAAGGATAGGTAACGCTTTCCAAAGTAAAACGAGCGTTTTTTTGAAGCATAGCCTAATTCACGCTGTCTTGCGTCTAATTGACTGTTTAAGGATGCCTCCTGAATCGAAACAACCGCTAAAACCAGGGCTGCCAGCAGCAAACATAAAGCAATCACCCATTTCATAACGGTTTCCTCCCTTCCATATATGCCTTAAAATCTTTCACAAAACTGCGATTGACCTCAAGGTGCTGATTATTTTCAAGTACAAGGAGTAGTTTACCATTAAAGCCCCGTTTGATCGCGGCAATTTTACCTACATTGACAATCTGTGATTTAGAGATCCTGACAAAGCCGTATTTACGCCACTCATCCTCAAGCTTATAAAGCTTACTGCTGATCCGCAGCACACGCTGATTCACGGAAGCACTGATCTCATTGCCGAATGATTCGATAAAATCGATCATATGCAAAGCTACCATTTCTTCGCCGCGTTCTGTTGTGCACGGCACTTTAATGCTTAACGGTGTATTTTTAAAAGCCATCAGCTTGGTTACCTGATCCAGATGCTCATAAGCAAAACAAAGGTTGATCTTATCAGCTTCAATGTCATCAGCCTTCTCGCAGAGTACGATCTGATAATCAGACTGTTCTTCGATATGCAGCTGCTTCAAAACACTGGCCTTCTGTTCAGCCAAAAATTTAACTTTAAACATGGAACCTCCCGGTACTAATTTTATTTTAGCTTAATTTTAATAATCAGCAAGGAAACCTAAACAACTTACCGCAATCAGCGGATAACCTGCAGAAATTTATCCGATATTTTCGCAAAAGGCTTGCTTAATGCCATCGCCAATGTACATGAAACAGCCACCTGTACAAAATTCATACCGATGGAAGCAAAAGCACTTGCCCACTGCATTGTTAAAAAGACATCTGTCAGCGCATAGCCTGCCACAACGATGATGGCTCCGCAGATAAAAGCCGGCAGCTTCTTTTTAAAACGGCGTGCCAGCAAGGAAACCAGCAGACCTTCCAAACCTTTGATAATAAATGTAAAGATCGCATACTGAGGAAAACCCAGATAAATATCCGACAGACAGCTGGCAATGCCGGAAATCAGAAAAGCCAGCGGTGATGATTCTAACACAGATGCAAACAGCATGATCATCGCATCGCCAATATTAATGTAACCTAGGTTCGCTACCGGCAGCGAGATAAATGCCGTTAAAATAAAAATTGCCGCAATACCAAAAGCCCCAAATACTATTTCTTTTAATTTCATTTGTTGAATTCCTTCCCGATATAACTGCGTCCAGCTCCGTTATAAAATTCACGGGCACTGGTTTTTGCCTTGCCTTCCAGCTGCAGCTGATGAATGTGAATGATACCGCCATCCACAGCTACTTTCATTGAATCAGCGTCAAAACCCAAAACAGTTCCGAACGCTGCATCACTTTTTTCCAAACTCAAAGAGACTTGATGAAACTTCATCTTTTTACCATTGATCAGCGCATATCCCACAGGTGATGGAATTAATCCGCGCAGATGGTTATAGACCGCTTTGGCCGGCCGATTAAAATCAATCAGCTCTTCCTCCTTGGAAATATTCCAAGCAAACGTCGCCTGGCTCTCGTCCTGTTCGATAAATTTTGCTTCATCAGCAAAAAGCTTCGGCAACACTTCAGCCAGACAATCAGCCCCTAAGGCCATCAGCTTGTCATGCAGCGTGCCGGTTGTATCCGTCTCACTGATTTTAAGCGAAGCGACGGCACAGACTGGACCGGCATCCATTTTTTTAACCATCCTCATGATTGATACGCCGGTTTCAGCTTCCCCATAAATGATTGCCTTATGAATCGGCGCCCCGCCGCGCAGACGCGGCAATAAGGAGGCATGAACATTGATGCAGCCATATGCCGGCGCGTCCAAAACAATTTGCGGAACGATTTGCCCATAGGCGCATGTAATGATCATATCTGGTTTTAATGCCAGTATCGGCTCATACTCCTCTTTGATACGCTGCGGCTGCAGTACCGGTATCCGATATTTTTCAGCCAGCTGCTTGATTGGCGTCGGCTGCAGTTCCTGCTTGCGGCCAACTTTTTTATCAGGCTGGGATACTACACCGACAATATTGCAGCCTTCATCAATCAATCGCTGCAGAATCCCGCATGCGAATACCGGTGTTCCCATAAAAATTATTCTTTGTTCGCTCATCTTGCTCACCTCGCGCTTAATTATATCACAGCTTTTCCTTCAAGAAAATGGTTAGCGTAAACTGGATAGCTGGTAAAAGAAAAGAACCTGTGTCCAGGTTCATTCTATCACACTGATAAACAATGACGTAATCATACTGACCGTCGTATCGACAACCTGTACGATAACCTCACTTGTACCCTCAGCCAGTTTGGCAGCTTTATTCATTTCAATTTTATTGAGCGAAGCACCTTCAACCTGCGGCTCAATAATTTGCTGCTCATCGACTGATTTTTCAAATTCTTCAATTCTGTACTGCATTGTAATCTGTTCTTCACCTTGTTGTTTCATCAGCGTTGAACCGATACCAACCAAAATAAAGATCAGCATACCATCCGCTAAAAAGCGTTTCATCGCATCACCCCAGAATCTGTGCAATGCCCAAAGCTAAGATATCAACACTATTTTTAACTTCATCAAATGTATTGTTATCACTGCCTACCTCGATCAGAAGCATCTTGTCACTCATATCCTGATTGTAATAAGCCTCTCGGGTCATTGTGTTCTTCATTATACCACCGACCAAAGCGTTGCAGCTGTCGTACAATGTCGAAGCCGTCTTGGTTATTTCATAGGAGTTATCAGTAAGGCCACCGATGACACACATCATTTTCGCATAATCGATACCATTGACCGTAATATATGTGCTTTCTCTCGGCACGGAATCACGGTGAAAATCGATTATCAAATCAAAGCCGCCGTTATTCATAATCGCATCAGTGATAAATTTACGCGATATCTGATAGGACATATTGTAATCCATCTCATTTTCCTGACCGTATTTCACAAAATCGCCATCCTCTACAATCACCGTATAGCCTAGGGTTCGCAGCTTATCTGCCAAAACCTGTGCGGCATTATAGACGGTAAGCTCACCGATGTATGCCTCCTGCTGATGCGTATTATAGATATAGATTGATTTATCTTTTATTGGCTGCGGCTGGACGGGATCGATTACCGGCGGATTTTCCTTCTCTTCGATTGGTTCAGCCGGCACTTCATCAGGCAGCGGCGGTTCAGTTTCTTCAATCGGAACATTCTCGGTTTTCAAAGCATCCTCCGTTTTAGGTACACTGATCACATTTAAAGAATCCTGAAGATCTACAGGTTCAATATCCAAATTCGTGTAAACCAAATGTTTGGCCAGCGTCTGTTCATTTACCGTTGTTTTTATCCCTTCCAAAAACGGTGTGCAGGCAAAAAAAAGCACCAGCGCGCAAAGCTTGATAAAGATTTGAAACGATGTTTTCATTGACCGGCCTCCTCTTTGTCATTCTATGTATTGGCCCAGTCATTTATGAGTTACATCGATTCGTAATCCGGATGGATAAAACAATTGATACTTTTCGACAAAATGCTGGCAATCTGATCGCATTCGATGTCCATGCTTCTCGGCGTTACGATGCAGTCCAGCTGATCATGCTTTAATTCACATTCCTCATTAAGCACATCATGGACGATGGCACCGATCGTCGTTACTGTAGCGACACCGATTGCGATAACCGGAACCTGCATGGTTTCATGATTGATTGCCAGACGATGGTTGCCAACGCCGCTGCCTGGCACGATGCCGGTATTGCTGATCTGTACGACACGGTTGATTCTGGAAAGTGTATTGGTCGCCAGCGCGTCAACGGTAATCAATAAATCAGGCTGATAGAAGTCAACGACACCTTTTACAATACGGGCTGATTCAAGACCGGTCTGTCCCATGACCTTAGGAGCGATTGCCGCGCAGTTGCTGACACCATCGCCGACATCCTGATGATTTTCAAACAGATGAGCGGTTACCAAAATCTGTTCCGCGGTCTTAGGCCCAATGGCATCTGAAATCATTTCTTTATTGCCCAAACCAACTACCAGTACCTTATTTACAACGATTTCGCTGGTTAACTGATCGAGACAATTCACCACTTCTTCACTGATACCGTCACGCAAAAGAGCATCATCCATCTGTTTATATTCCAGAGTGATATAGTCTCCCTTCTGCTTCTTAAATTCATTTTCGTCATTAAATACTTTCACCCAATTCATTTTCATATTCGGCATCTTTTTTTCAATGCGGTTGTAATGCTCAAATTCACCAATTGAGGTAATTACCTCATCGGCAAAATCCGTTCTTGGCATGTAATCTGCTTTTTTCAATCGATTCACCTCTACGATAGTATGTCTTTTTTTATTTGTCTTATTGCATTTCATAATAACTTTTGTTATAATCTAAAGGCAAATGAAAAAAATTAGGAGGTGTCGGAATGCCAAATATCAAGTCACAAAAGAAGCGTGTCTTAACTAATGATAAAAAACACATGGCTAATGCTGCTCAAAGATCAGAGCTGAAAACTGCAATCAAAAACGTAATTGCTGCTGTTGATGCGAACGATAAAGCGGCTGCCATTGCTGCATACAACCATGCAAGTTCTAAATTAGACAAAGCGATCTCTAGCGGAATTCACCATAAGAATTATGCCAGCAGACAAAAAGCTCGTCTGGCTGCAGCAATCAATAAAATCGCTTAATTAAACTAGTTCAGATGAGCTAGTTTTTTTATAATAAAAAAACACTGTGATCAGCGTGTAAATGCTTAATCACAGTGTTTTTTAGGTGCTGAATCAGCCAGCGGCACGACGGTTGCAAGACCGCCGAGGCTGGTTTCCTTTAATTCAATGGCAATCTTTCTGCCAGTATAATTCATCGTATTAACAACCATATCAAAGCTGACACGATGATCCTTCAGTGAACCTAATTCCTCAGCCATAAATGCCGCATCAATGGCTCTTAGGGCGGCCACAGAGTTTCGCTCAATGCATGGAATCATAACATAACCGCCGACTGGATCACAAGTCAGGCCCAAGAAATGTTCAATACCAATTTCAGCCGCATATTCAATTTTATCATCATCCATATCATGAAGACTGGCCACTAACGCCGCTGCCATCGCACAGGCCGCGCCGATTTCCGCCTGACAGCCACCCTGGGCTCCGGAAATCGTTGCGTTGGTTTTAATTAGATTGCCGATGATACCGGCAATTTTCAGGCCGTCTATAATTTTTTTGCGATCAATCTTTAAATCACGATAATAATAAGTAATCACGGCTGGCAGCACACCGCTGGCGCCTAAGGTCGGTGCAGTTACCGTTGTACCGCCGCCGGCATTTTGCTCGCTGGCACCATAAGCATAAGCCATAATCAGAAGCTTCTGCTTACGCGATGGATCAGCCGCTTGCTTTGCTTTGCTGTATAAACCGCTGGCTACCCGTTCAAGCTGCAGACGGCCGGGCAGTACACCGGTAGTAATACAGCCGGTTGCCACAGTAGACAGCATTTGATCCAATATTTCATTCATGAAATCATCCAATACCTCAAATTCATCCGTATATTGTGCCAGACGAATATTTCGCTGCTTGCAGTATGCCATGATTTCCGCAAAGGAATGATGCGGATAGATTTCTTCGGGTTCAAGATCAGCGCTGCCCTTAACCTTAATTGCACCGCCGCCTACCGAATAAACCGTCCATTCGCCAATGACTGCGCCCGTTTCATTTAAGGCTTTTAAAATCATCGTGTTGGCATGTTCAGGCGCGGTTTCCTGCATAAAGCAAACTTCACAGCTCTTTGGTAAGAAGGTTTTGATAATGATGGCGTCTGTCAAATGACCTTTGCCGGTAAATGAAAGTGAACCATAGAGTTCAGCAAGATAAGACACCGCCTGCGGATAAGCTTCCTGAAACAATTTTGCCGCCCGCTGCGGTCCTAATGTATGTGAGGATGAAGGTCCTGGCCCTATCCGATATAATTCTTTTAATGATTTCACGCAAATACTCCTTTACAATGTATGAGAAATAATTCAAAGCCTAACTGTTTATCAAGCAAACCGCTCTTTATTTTCTGATCAGTATCCGCCAGCATCGCCAAAACTTTCAGCAGCTGATCACAGCTCACCGCACCCACCGCTTTTACGCTTAGCTTGACGCGATACGGATGCGCCTTCAATTCCTGAGTGATATCATTTTCATTCAGACCGCTCACCAGCAAGGTTTTTACTTGATAATAAAAGCGAAACTGCGATGCCAGCACGGATATCATAAATATGGGTTCTTTATTCAACGCATTCAGATCGTTCCAGATCTTGAATACCTGTTTCTCCCTTCCCTTCATGATTGCGTCAGCCAGCGCAAATACATCATCCTCAATTTGTCTGGTAATTAACAGATCGATGACCCGCATATTTAGGGTCTCGGGATATGCGATCAGCTTAGCCAGTTCATTTTCAATGATTGCCGAATCACAGGGCAGCAGACTGACAAGATGATTCAGTTCCTCATCACTGAGCTTAAGCTGACTGGCTTTCAGCGTCTGTATGACCTGAGCTCTTTTCCCCTGCTCATCCAAGGTTGAACAGCTGATTACCCGGCATGTCTTCTGAATCGTTTTCACGATTTTTTTTCGTTTATCGACCTTTTCAAAATTACCGCTTAAAATCAATGTAGTCGTTAACATTGGGTGATCGAGATAAGCCTCTAAGCTCTCAGTATTTTGACTGCCCTCATTGGCTGCACTTAAAAAGCTGCAGTTTTGAGCGACAATGATTTTATGCTCAGTAAAAAAAGGAATGGTTTGAGCATCGGCCAGAATTTCTTCCAGTGATGTTGTTGCCATATTGTATGTAATCGTATCCGGCTTAACATCATTTGACATATTGTCCTTTACGATTTTCTGAATCTCTTTTTGAATCCGCCCGCGGTCTTCGCTATAAATCAGATAGTTCATCTTATCACCTTGTTTATTATACCAAATTCCCGGCTTCCTGTTATGATAAAGTTGAAATTTAGAAAACTTTTTATTTCGATATCACCTTGAAGATCCGTTCTGAAGCATTTAATCTGATAATCTGCCAAACGGGCAAGCACTTCATCATGCGGATGTCCGTAGCGGTTGTTGCGGCCTGCTGATATGACAGCAATCCGCGGTCTTAAGGTTTGCAGGAATAGTGCTGATGATGAAGAATTGCTGCCATGATGCCCAACCTTTAAAATATCACATTTAATATTAGGATAAACACTCAGCAGCTGATTCTCAAAAGCTTGTGACGCATCCCCTGTAAACAAGTAATCAAGCGCGCCGATACGGCTCAGCAGTACGATGCTGTTGTCATTTTCATTACCGAAATCATTCTCTGCCAATAGTGAAATAAATTCGATATTTTTATAATCCATAGCCGCCTGCTTATCTGTTATCACCTGTTTGATCACAACTAAATCAGCTAGCTCCTGCAAACCGCCGGCATGATCCTTGTCGGCATGAGTTAGGATGAGCTGATCAATGGTCTTATATCCTTTAGCCTTTAATACCGGCAGGATTTTCCGTTCAGGAATATTCGTATAAAGGCTGCCTGCCGCGTCTATCATCATAGCGCCGCCATGGAATGGGAGCGTAATCAAAATACTGTCACCCTGACCGACATTTATATATGTGATAGTTGTAAACGGTTCAAGATAAGGTGAAAAATTAAGCACCAGCATGCCGCATAAAAGCCATTGCGCATGTTTAATGGACGCCTTGCTGATATATGCGATAACACAAATCAAATAAATGAGCAATGCCAATATCGACGGCTTACCCCAAAGTGTGAACAGCGTAGGCTGAAGCTGCTGAACCGCTTGATCTGCCGTGCGTAAAAAGATCAGCAGCCAATGCGTCGGAAAGAGTACGCAGACAAGGGTGAGCAGAAGATTAATGGAATACCAGACGCGGTAAAATGAAAAAAGCAGCGGTGAGAGCAGATTAAATTCATAAAAATTAAGCAGCTGCACCGGCATTAAAACAAGCCATGATGAGAGCAGCTTGGATATCTTATGACAGCTGAAAATAGAGAGCAGCGTAAAACTTACGGGCAGAATAAAAGATAATTCATAGACGGCATATGGAAATAGAAGTAAAGTCAAAAGCATGGCAATGCCTAATCGATCTTTGGATGAGGAATCCGGAAAAACTTGACGGACAGCAGTAAAAATCAATAAGCGGCAGATTGCGAAAGAAAAATGGATAAAGATGCCATAGAAAATCAGGAACGCTGCTGCCGCCATTTTACTTTTCGTCATTTTTTCAATCAGCTGCATAATGAAGGATAAATGCAGCGCTGAAACGGAAATCAGATAGAAGGCATCTTGTTCTCTCACCCCATAAAATACCTTAAAGCACCAATTTCTAAGCTCCTCATCAAAATTGTTCAGACGCTGGAAAAAGAATCGCTGAATTGATGATGATGGTTTAAGTATATTCAGTGATTTCGCATTAATTGATGCCGTGATGCCGCGGGCTTGACACCATGAGTCAAAATTAAAAGCGTACAGACTTGCGGTATTATCCAATGTTTGAAATTCACCATTCACCGTGATCATTGTACCCTTGGGCAGCACCTCATCAGTGTAGACAATAGCTTTGACTGAATCAAAATCTACTATTAAATAGCCATTACGGATTGATTCAACAGCTCCGTTTTTTGTCTGCGGAAGCAGGTTCGGCTTAGGCTGATGAGTGATAAAGCCGATAATGAGTAAAACGATGAGTGCCGTAATAGGCAGACGCCGATATTTAAGCTGCCAGATAATAAGCAATCCATAAAAAAGCAGCCAATGCGGTATTGATACAATTATCATTAAAGATAAAGCAAGGTAAAGCCAACGGCCTTTCATAAAGCCAGTTGATCCTTCATTTTCTCAAATGTCTTTTCACCAATCCCCTTTACATTCATGATCTCTTCAATGGTTTTAAAACCTTGATGGGCTTCACGATATTCAAGAATCAGCCGCGCTTTGTTTTCCCCAATTCCTTTCAACCTCATTAATTCTTCAAGAGAGGCGCTGTTTAAAGAAATCTTGTCATCTTTATATACAGGAATCACAATTACTGACTGATGCAGCACCTGTTTGTTGAGATTGAGTGAAGATAGATCGGCTTCCTCAAGCGGCCCGCCAGCTAATTCTATCAAATCAGAAATCGTTGTCTTTTCAGTGATTTCATAACTGCCCGGCTGTACTACTGCACCTTTGATTTCGGCCATTAACTGTGCTGCCGCATAGTCATCCATCTGTATAGGCTGCCAGTTATAATTTAGGCCAATCGTCAGCAGAACAAGGAGTATAAGTATTACTTTTTTCATCCTATCACCACTTATATATAAGCGGTAAAGTGGAAGATGCCCAACTTTCAACAAAAAATAAAAAAGTACGGGAAATATTTCTATTCCCGTACTGCGACCCAAACCTCCGCGTAATCATCTTCACCATAATATTCGATATCCGGCGCACCTGCTTTCATTCGGCCGGTTATATAGCCTGAATTTATTGGTTTATATTTGAATTTAGGCAGCCATTTCATGATTGCCTGTACCTCTGTTTTGGCGATGGTCTCAGGGGTACATGGAAATATGGCCCATGTTGCGGCTGGTATTGTATATGCCACCATGGTTTCTGGCACTGGCTGAGTACTGGCAGTTGCTATGTAATAATCAAATCTGCGGCTGTCTGTATCAACATTGTATACATTAACACCCAAGATGCCATATGGCTTGGAATTCATTAAAGACAGTAATCTTTCAATTAGCTGCTGCTTTCTAAAATTCTCCCAAAACTCAGGAATTACATGTCTTCCTTCTTGTTTTTGATTTGTTGTTTCAATTTTATAGCCAATCACCTTAAAGCTATCCATTTTCTCAATTCTGAATGGTTTTTCCATCAGTAGTTCCTCCCTTTAGGTATGCCTATTATAATTGATTTTAAAATTGCTTTCCTCTTTTTTTAAAACATTAAAGAAGAGCTTTTATTGATTAGACAAACAATTTAAAACTGCATCATAGAGATCAGACAATTATGTGCAGATGCAAATCTAAAAGGTATAGGGATAAAGATTAAATTTCAGACAATAATTCATGACTGGGGCCTGAAGCATCTATCTGATGATCAGCTGCAAAGCTTAAAGTAAAGCAAGTGCCAACATCCAGTTTACTGCTGACTTCAATTTTATCATGATGATGTTCCACAATCATTTTAACAATTGCCAAACCTAAACCTGAACCTGGAATCATTCATTTCTAAAGTTGCTCAATTCATTTATAGACAAAAAAAGCCTAGAAGTGGACATTATAGGACATTTCGAAAAAATTTAGCATAAAAAAACGCCTGAAACAGGCGTAGTTTATGATTTTGGAGCGGATGATGAGAATCGAACTCACGTAGTCAGCTTGGAAGGCTGAAGTTCTACCATTGAACTACATCCGCACATAAAAAAATGGTGCCGACTAGAGGACTTGAACCCCCAACCTACTGATTACAAGTCAGTTGCTCTACCAGTTGAGCTAAGTCGGCACAAAAAAATGGTGGAGGTTAACGGGCTCGAACCGCTGACCCTCTGCTTGTAAGGCAGACGCTCTCCCAACTGAGCTAAACCTCCATCTTTCGATTGCTCATTTATCTTACAGGAATTAGGCAAAAATGTCAACAGCTTTTTAAATTTTTTTGTTTAAAAAAGCTCAGATTTTTAAAACTGATGATCATTGTATAAATCTGATGCAAAAAGAAAACGAAGATTCCACTTCGTCTAAGTCTTAATGAATTGTTCTGATTTCATGATAAAAATCGTCGCAATATTTTTTCTGTTATGAATATCCTTAACTCCTATTGAATCTTCATATTGATTTCGATTTTTACTTGTTTTTTTATCAATGAGCTGTACCAATTTATCAGTTTCTTCATCATCAACACCAAGAATAAACGTAGTATTGCCATATTGAAGGAACTCACCCGTAGAAGCTACCATTGTTGCCATATAATCATTTTCACCCAGCAGTTCAAGCATTTCCTCCTGAAATTCATCATTTACAATTATCATCAGTAAATTCACTTTTACCACATCCATTCTTTCATGCTTTACCCTATTAAGTATATAATAAGATGTCCGCTTAATCAACTCATAATAAATCTCAATCTGTCTTAATTATGCATTCAGATATTAGTGATTTTTGATATCCAGCACCATTACAAGTTCATTATTTATATCGCGTTCACCGTTAAATGCAAAGCCAAGGGATTGATAGACTTTTATCGCCAGCTGATTTGACTCATAAACACTTAAATAAATCTCATCGTACCCATATTCTTCATGGATTTTTCTTATTAGCTGAATTAAAACAGGCTTTGCGTATCTTCGGCCTTGAAAACGTTCATCAATAAAGAATCGATCCAGCCACACTCTTCCACGTTCACCTTCATTGATCCAAAGACCATACATAGCAAAACCAATCAACTGTTCACCATCGGCAATAGCGATAGGATGCCATAAAGAAAACTCCTCTGCTTCCCGGCAGCATTCTTCCACCGTTTCTACATTTCCCTTCTGTGATGCGCTAATATGTAAATTTTTGACCTCATCATAATTATGAGATGTAATCGGAATAAATTTTATATGCATCGAATCGCTCCATTTCTTTAACCATAATAAACTATTCTTTTCTTAGAATCGTTGTCATTGATTTACCTTTTGCCAGTTCATCAACCAATTTATCTAAATAGCGTATTTTACGCTTTGATTCCATTTGCGGGCACTCTTTTTATTGAGGGTGATGCTATTAACTCATATCTTCGCAGTCACAGCAGTTCGCGGCTTGACATTCTATGTGCTCCCTGACCGCTGACAATCAATTGTTCCATTGCATCAGAGGTTGCGACAACAACTCGATAATAGCTGCTCAATTTATGCGTTGCCCGAAGGCTATAAGCCATGTCAAAATCAAGATGAAATAATTGCTGATGCGGGTTATGATAGCGAAACCGATATCGTGCTGTTTTTGATGTTGAACAGATGAATGGGAGTTTTGTAATCGATGAGACGATTGGCTTTGCTCTTGTTTTCAGCACGTTCAACTTCCCATTCGAGATGTTGCGGATTTTACACAGTTATTTTATATCTTTTAACCTTTTCAAAGCTATATCTCATAGTGATACTATTTTATGTCTGATTTCTTTTGTGTGTTGAATCTGTTCAATATATTGCAACAGCATTTTAGCCATTCTTTTATCATTATACTGCAATACATTTAATTCTTCAACCTCAGTGGTTAAACGTAGAATCTCGCTAAGCTGTACAATCAGTTTTTTTTGATATTTTTTAAGCGTTACGTCAAACTTGGCATGATTAATTCGGTAACGATAAAGAATATTAATTATCTTATAGAAACCATCTGCCCATGCGAACCCCATTTCTGAGTGTGCTGTTTCTAAAAAAGTGATTGAGTTTTCAAAATTTACGCATTCAGGCAAAATCTCTATTCTGTCCTCAGACAAAGGAAGAGCCATAATTCGTTCATTTTCAAGGTCTTCCTCTTCAAGAAAAAATCTATGCACTTGCGAACGAAGCATTGCAACGTTTTCCATAACAAAGGCTTTGGGATTCAATTCACAGATGGCTCGAACATACTCCTTGACAAGTCTGTTATTCATACTAATCACAGTTGTATGCTGACGATTTGCGTTTGAAAAGCCTTGACATGGTGGACCGCCAATTACAATATCAACTGACCCAACGGTATCTTGTAATTCTGCGTAATCTATTGTTCTTACATCAGAGTAAAGTCGTACCAGCTTAAAATTTCTCTTATAGGTTTTTCTTGCATTTAGATTGTTTTCAGCAGCGGCAATGATTTTAACTTGACCGGTTTGCTTAAATCCTAGGCTCAAACCACCAGCTCCAGCAAACAAATCTATTACACTATATATCATATTTATTCTTCCTCCATCAACTGTTTGCTCACATCAAAGTTGATCCCTCGAACTTCACAAAAGCTTTTGAATAACTTCATGGTTATGAAATTAGGCCTGCTTTTACCAGATTCTCATCTATTAACAGCAGCAAATGAAACGCCTAATGCTTCAGCAAACCCTACTAAGCTCATCAGGCATTTATGTCGAATCACCTTTATCTCAATTTGATGAACTTAATTATTCTATGAGATTCTAAAAAGAATTTGTCGTATGCGATTTTCTACTTTGCATTGTTTTTTGAAAAAGTTATTCATATTACGCAAATCTGTTGATTGATATGATTGCGCATTGCTTCTGGTTGCTGAACGCTTTGATCACGTAAATGTATTCAGCACTATGGAAATTTATATTCATCTGTTCCTCAACCAAGCAGATGAAAGTAGCCAATAGCTGGATGCAGTAGCAAGTTGATTACTTGGCTACTTAGAGTCAGTCTAATGTATCAATTTGTAGTCAGCAAATAGCAATAATCCCGAAATATCCTTTATTTACAAGGTTTTTCGGGACTCAAATACTCTTAAATAATTATTCCCATTCAATCGTCGCAGGCGGTTTTGATGTGCAATCCAGCACCACTCGATTAATGCCCTTCACCTCATTGATGATCCGTCTTGAAATCTTATCCAGAACATCATAAGGAATCCGCGCCCAGTCTGCAGTCATACCATCAATTGACGTAACCGCACGAATACCGACTGTATATTCATATGTACGCTGATCACCCATAACACCTACTGACTTCATATCCGGCAATGCTGTAAAATACTGCCAAATTTCCTTATCCAAGCCAGCCAGCGCAATCTCTTCACGCAAAATCGCATCACTGCGGCGTACCAGATCCAGCTTCTCTTCAGTCACTTCACCCAATACACGAATCGCAAGACCTGGTCCTGGGAATGGCTGACGGTGCACAATTTCATCAGGCAGCCCCAGCAGCGTACCTAACTCTCTCACTTCATCCTTAAACAAAGTATTCAGTGGTTCAATCAATTTAAACTGCATATTTTCAGGCAGGCCGCCAACATTATGATGACTCTTGATCGTCTGCGCGGTATCCGTTCCGGACTCAATCACATCTGTATACAATGTTCCCTGTGCCAGCCACTTAATCTGAGTAAACTTTGCAGACTCGCGTTCAAACACACGAATAAATTCATTACCGATAATCTTACGTTTCTGTTCAGGATCACTCACACCCTTCAGCAAACTCATGAACTCGTTTCTCGCATCAATCTTATAAAGATTCATGCCAAAACGTCCCTTAAATGTATCTACTACAGATTCTGCCTCATTCAAGCGCAGCAAACCATGATCAACAAACATACAAGTCAGCTTATCACCAATTGCCTTATGCAGCAAAGCCGCCACAACCGCAGAGTCAACACCGCCGGATAATGCGCATAATACCTCATCATCACCGACTGTTTCCTTGATCTTCGCAATCTCCACATCGACGAATTCCTTCATGCTCCAGTTATTCTTAGCCTCACATACACCAAACACAAAATTCTTCAGCATCGCAGTGCCGTTAACTGTATGACGAACTTCCGGATGGAATTGAATCGCATAAAAACGCTTCTCAGGATTACTCATCATTACAATTGGACAAGTTTGTGTAGAAGCATTAACCTCAAAGCCCTCAGGAACCGCAGTAACCTGATCACCATGTGACATCCAAACCTGCTGCGTATTTTCCATACCCTTCAGCAACGCATTGCCAGCCTTAATTTCAATATCCGCTTTGCCATACTCCGCATGCTCACAGGATTCAACCTTGCCGCCCAAATCATGCGCCATCAGCTGCATCCCATAACAAATCCCTAAAATTGGCTTCCCAATCTTAAAAATTTCAGGGTCTACCTTAAAAGCATTCTCATCATATACCGAATTTGGCCCGCCTGAAAAAATAATACCTTTTATTTCAGGATCGGCAGCAATTTCCGCAGCACTTGTATGACGTGATTTCAATTCACTATATACGCCCATTTCACGAACACGACGTGCAATCAGCTGGTTATACTGACTGCCAAAGTCAAGAACGATAATTTTATCTGCCATAAACTTCTCCTTTTCTTTACAATTTCCTAACTATAATATCATTTTTATCACTCTTTTGCACTATTTTTTCTATCAACTTATCAGCGTTTCAATGGAACGATTTCAATCCAATAGCCATCCGGATCATTTATAAAATAAATTCCCATTGCTTCATTATTAAAGCACACGCAGCCCATCGCCTGATGCTTCTTAAAAGATGCTTCATAATCATTCACCGTCAAAGCCAAGTGAAACTCTTCTTCACCAAGATCATACTTCTGCGGATGATCTTTCAGCCAAGTCAACTCAAGAGTAAAATCACTCTTCCCATCACCCAGATAAGCCAATATAAAGCTGCCGTCAGCCGCTTCTTTCTTGCGCACAACCTCTAAGCCTAATGCTTCCTTATAAAACGCCAAGCTTTTCTGTAAATCACAGACATTAAAATTAAAATGATTAAATGTATAATTCATGATTTTCTCCTTCCTTAATTGTAAATAATTGATTCATGTGTTCAATCTTAACGATTTTATCCTTATATTCCGCAGCCTCATCCAACGCTAAAAACCGTTCAATCACTGCATAGTCTTCCCACATGTGCATTGGAAAAACCAATTTAGCATCCGCACTCTTTAAAAAGGCAAGCATCCCCCAGCTGAATTGCTTTTCCTGACGGGGATCAAGCGGAACAAAGGCCAAATCAAAGGTTCTGTCCTTCAGCTTATCCATTTCCTTTAAAAATGCATTCTTCGCAGCTTTATTTTCACCATCGCTGTTTTCCCCTTCCCAATGCCACCAATTTAAATCACCGGCATGGTAAATAGACACACCTTCTACATCAATCATAAATGCAACTCCCTGATCAGTAGAATGCAGCGTTTCACATTTCAGCTCATCAATTATATAACTGCTATTAGCTTTTACCTGATGAATTTTATCAGTTGGTTTAATTCGGATATCTTTTGATAATATCCATTGAATATCTCCCTGCCAATCAAGAATCTCACGATTAAAATGATCCTGATGAGTGTGAGAAGCAAAAACATATACCTTCTTTGACTGATCAAAAGCTGGTATCTCTCCGCGATAATAATCAAAAACCAAAATCGTATGCACTAATTCAATCATAAAACCACTGTGATCAATATATGTTACTTTCATAAGAACTCCTATTGGTGTTTTTTACGCCATTCATTAATTTGCTTCATCCGTTCCTGTACACGTGCCTCTGATCCTTGATTCGTTGGATGATAATAAGAATGATTCAGCAAAGAATCAGGCAGACAGCGCATATTGGTGAGTTTATCTTCGGTATCATGAGCATATTGATAGCCTGCCCCATAGTTTAAATCCTTCATCAGCTTGGTTGGTGCATTGCGTATCTGCAGCGGTACCGGTTCAGCCAGCATCTTTGAAGCATCATCAGCAGCTTTCCCATAGGCGACATATAAAGCATTTGATTTTGGAGCCAATGCCATATACGTAACCGCATGCGTTAAATGCACATTACATTCCGGCATTCCCAGAAAATGACAAGCCTGATAAGCAGCAACCGCAATTTCCAATGCCCGGCTGTCAGCCATGCCGATATCCTCACTGGCAAAACGCACGACCCTGCGGGCCACATAAAGCGGGTCCTCGCCCGCTTCGAGCATTCTCGCAAGCCAATAGATGGACGCATCAACATCACTGTTACGCATTGATTTATGAAGCGCTGAGATAAGGTTATAATGCTCCTCCCCTTTTTTATCATAAAGCAATGATTTTTTACTGATGCATTGTTCCAAAGTCTCCTTGGTAATCGTAATCTCAATACCTTGACGTTCACCATTCAGCACAACCATTTCTAATGTATTTAATGCCACACGAGCATCACCATTAGCAAAATTAGCAATCATATATATCATTTCATCACTGATATTGATTTTAAAATTACCAAATCCCTTTGGTGAACTGATAGCATGACCAATTAATTCAGACAGATCATCTGCTGATAAGGCCTGAAGCACAAAAACCTTGCATCGGGACAATAACGCGGAATTAATCTCAAATGAAGGATTTTCAGTTGTCGCACCAATCAATATAATGCTTCCCTTTTCCACAAACGGCAGAAAAGCATCCTGCTGAGCCTTATTGAAACGATGAATCTCATCAATGAACAAAATCGTCCGTTCACCCATTAATCGTGCGCTTTCAGCCTTATTCATTACTTCCTTAATCTCTTTTATACCGCTGGTAACAGCACTGAAATCAATGAAACGGCTTTTCGTTTTACCGGCGATAATTCTTGCCAGCGTAGTCTTGCCGACACCCGGCGGACCCCAGAAAATCATCGAAGATACCTGATCGTTCTTAATTAACTGAGCAAGCACCTTTCCCTCACCCAAAAGATGCTTTTGTCCCACATATTCATCCAAGGTCTTCGGCCGCAGCCGGCTTGCCAGCGGATCACTCATTTCACGATCATCAAATAATGATTCCTGAACCATTTTTTCACCTCTTCCTTATGGATTACATACTTTACAAGGTGTATAACCTTGATTAACCGCATCCTCATAGCTATCAAATATAATTTGATTCTTTTCAGCAGGTAATGAATTACACTCTGCTAAATGAAATTTCTTAGAATTAAGATTCCCAATATAATATTCTGCTTCTTCTGCAGCTGATGTATCCTTATCATTAGACAGCTTATCACTTTCTGCCATTGCCTCAATGCTGAGATTTACGCCATCACTATGCACATGAAGCGTACCCTGCAGATCTGTTCGATACACCTCAATGCCATAAGCCGTCAGCCGATCCAGCACCTCTTGATGCGGATGACCATAGGAGTTGTTCTTACCGCACAGAATGACCGCTATTTCCGGTTTTATCCGTTCTAACAATTCTTGACTGGTGGAGGTTCTTGAACCATGATGTCCGATTTTAACAAGATCCACATCATCAAGCTGATCTAAGACAGCCAGCTCCTGTGCCTTTTCAGCATCACCCATAAACAAGAAACGCTGCTGCTTATAAACTAATTCAACAATTAACGATACCTCATTGCCGCTTCCCTTAGCTTCTGTATTATAGAAACGCATAAACATCTCTGGCTGCAGATAAAACAGCTTATCAGCTAACGGAACCGAAGGTGATAATCCCCTGTCCACCGCCGCATTGACAAAATCACGATATGTTTTAGATTCTGCGGAACCATTTGAAATAAAAACCGTACCAATCGCAAAATTCTCAATAACCGCATCCAAACCGCCGGCATGATCCGCATCAGGATGTGTATTCACCAAATAATCTATTTTCTCAATCTTCAATGCTTTCAAAAAATCAACGATCATCGATTCATCATCATTATCTCCGGCATCAATCAGCACCTTTTGCTCTGCATTAATGAAAATACAGTCAGAATTACCCGTATCCAAAAAGTAAATTTCCAATTCACCCTCTGTATTTTCTGCATCTTCATTCACCGCTTCCGCAAGCTGATCTGACATTGGCGGCTGCTTCGCCTCATAAGCCCTAGAAGACTGACAGCCGCTGACACCAAGAATAAGCATTAGCATCATCAACACTTTTCCAATATACTTCATATCTTCTCTCCTGACACTTTTATTATAAACGATGATTGAGCTAATTTACAGTCTTACGCTGATTGGTTCCAATTTCTTACAAGCATAATGTTAGATTACCTCAGCACCAGCATCTAAATCAGCGCAGTTTCATATTATGAATATCCATTTCATAAACAACATCCTTACGCTCCACAATTACCTGAATTTTAGCCTTTACCTCAGAATCGTTCATAATCCGATTCAGCAGCTCTCTGGTAGGATTTATCGCATAGGGATGTCCCACATGCTGAAACATCGTGAAATCACCTGTCGTATCTCCATAAGCATAACATTCATTCAAATCAAGATCATATTCACTGCATAATTGCTGAATGGCTTTCTGCTTGCTGCGGGAATCCCACATCGGTATGATTTCACCTGTATAACAACCCTTTTCATCTGTTTTATATACTGTACCGCGAAAATCATCAAACGCATACTTAGCCGCCATTTCACTAACCAATTCATAAGGTGACCCCGATATCGCAATCACCAAATGCCCTAGTCTGCGATGCATCAAAATTTCATCACGGGTAAATGTATATACCCGATCTCCTTTCTGTTCAATGACCTTAGCGGCAATAAATTTAACATGTTCCTCAGACAGACCCACAATGGTTTCCTTAAATATATCTGTCATTTTCATCAAATAATCATCATATTCCCCTTGTCGGCGATCCCATTTCATAAAAACCGGCCGGACATCATCATGCCAGCGTGTCTGATCAACAAGCTCATGAGTCACAAATTTCTTAAATAATTCAGTAATTAGACCTTCCCGATAAATCGTTCCGTCAATATCAAAAAATGCCGCTGTCCTTTTCATTGTAAACCTCCTATACTTTTTTATATTATACCTTTTTCTTATTACAAAAAACACTCTGGCAATCAAAAAAGGCAGCCGCTTGAGTTATAACCCTCAATAGCTTCTGCCTTATTCTAACCTTTAAGCTGTTTGAACCTCTGCCTGTTTATCAATCAGCTGTTGGAATTCATCAAGCGGCATCGGTTTATAATAATAGAATCCCTGCACATAATCACAGCCTGCAGACTTAAGAAAGTCAACATATTCCTTAGTTTCAACACCTTCTGCAAGAATTTTAAGATCCATTTCCTTTAATGCAAGGATGGTGTAATTCAGCATCTTCGCATACTTCTCAGTTAACTGCTTCTGGAAAAACATTCGATCCAGCTTGATAATATCAACCTGTGTTTTTAATAATACATTATAAGAAGAATAACCGCTGCCAAAATCATCCAGAGAACATGTAAAACCAATCGCTTTCAGCTTCTCAATGGTTTCAATGACCTGCTCATTCAAGCCATATTGAATATCCTCTAAAAATTCAAATTCAATATATTCCTTGGGAATCTCATATTGATGCAGAATATTTAAATAATCATCAAGAAAATTAATATCAAAGAAAGAAGTATTGGTTATATTAAAACTTACCGGCACCAAAGGCAGCTTTGCTTTCAAGCGCTGATTCATCCAATGACAAACCTGATCAAACAAATACAGATCAATCAAATAAATATCACCTTTTTCATTTAATGAAAAAAAGAAATTCGTTAAAGGGATTAATTCACCCTGTTCATTGATCCAGCGCATTAAAATCTCGCCGCCAACTATCTGTTCGCTGGACAGATCAATTTTAGGCTGGATATAAGGAACAAATTCTTTATTTAGCCGCGCTTCTGTCAGCTTGCCATTTAAGGCATGACGCATCATGTATTCATCATACTTCTGTTTATTTAAATCATCAAAGCTAAATGAACGATGCTTAAGCTCACGGCATTCCAAGCGGGCTATTTCAGCCTTATTCGAGATATGAGCATAGTCCTCATTAGGATGCTCCAGCTTATAAAGACCAAAAGACATATAAATATTATGATAAAGCATTGGCTCTTCCACATCAAAAAGCTCATCAACAAATGGCACTAAAAACTTATCTACAAAAGCATCACAGTCTTCACAATAGATTAAAAGATGAAATTCATCAGCATAGACTCT
>PVML01017315.1_pt1 | contig 60251 bp, 56 predicted proteins | sample 1853371 | NCBI WGS metagenome assembly PVML01 (sample SAMN08533508, study PRJNA380276) | Human gut metagenome, whole genome shotgun sequencing project. | isolation source: participant 1, chromium library | host: Homo sapiens | collected 2017 | reverse complement strand
GACGTCCGTACACCTCATGAAGAAGCTGTATTGAACAACATTCAGTTCATGGAATCTGTTCACGCGAAATCTTACTCTTCAATCTTCTCAACTTTGAATACTAAATCTGAAATTGAAGAAATTTTCGAGTGGACTAACAGTAACGAATACCTCCAAACCAAGGCGAAAATCATTAACGATATCTATGAAAATGGAACGCCTCTTCAGAAAAAGGTTGCTTCAACATATCTTGAAACATTCCTTTTCTATTCAGGGTTCTTCACTCCACTCTATTATCTTGGTAATAACAAGCTGGCTAATGTCGCTGAAATCATTAAGCTCATTATCCGTGACGAATCTGTTCACGGAACTTATATTGGCTATAAATTCCAACTAGGGTTCAACGAATTACCTGAAGAAGAGCAAGAAAGTTTCCGTGAATGGATGTATGATCTCCTCTACCAATTGTATGAAAATGAAGAGCTCTACACTAAATCTCTTTATGATGGTGTTGGATGGACTGAGGAAGTCATGACTTTCCTACGTTATAACGCCAACAAGGCTCTCATGAACCTGGGACAAGATCCACTCTTCCCAGATAGTGCGAACGATGTTAACCCAATCGTTATGAATGGTATTTCTACAGGAACATCTAACCACGACTTCTTCTCTCAAGTTGGTAATGGTTACCTTCTAGGTACTGTTGAAGCCATGCAAGATGATGATTATAACTACGGACTATAAGAAAAAACTAGCTGAGCTAGTTTTTTTATTGTGTTCAATACTATATTCGAAAAACAAATAGAAAAAGAGTTCAAATTGAACTCTTTTTATTTTATTTTGCTTTTACTTCAAAACCTTCTGCGACACCTTCTGCAAAGTTTTCTTCAACAATGCTAGCACAATGATCACAGATAGTCGCATTGTAGCTACGTTCTTTGGTAGTTGGATCGATACGACGGCAACGATCACAGACATCTCCTTCAGCACGTTCTACTGTGAATGCTACACCTTCAAAGCTTACAGCAGACTCAGGAGCATCTCCTTCAGCAATAGTCAATGCTGAAACGATCAAAAGTTGAGCAAGGTTAGTATTCAAACCTTCAAGAAGTTCTTTGACTTCAGCATTAGGATAGATTGTCAAATGAGCTTCAAGCGATTTACCGATAACTTTTTCGTTACGCGCTTCTTCCAAAGCTTTTTGAGCTTGGCCACGGAAATCCATGAAGGCATTCCAATTTTCAAGAAGTGCATCTTGACCAGCGAAATCTTCTGCTTCTGGCAACTCTGACAATTGAACATAGTCTTCTGTTTCAAATTCAAGATATGACCAAATTTCTTCTGCAGTGTGAGGAAGAATTGGAGTCAATAGTTTTGTAATCTTGACAAGAATATCGTAGAAGACTGTTTGCATTTGACGACGTTCAAGTGATTCTGCACTCTCAATATAAACCACATCTTTGGCAAAATCAAGATAGAAAGCAGACAACTCAACGTTAATAAAGTTAACCAAGGTTTTGTAGATAGTTAAGAATTCAAAGTTTGCATAGGCATCACGAATAGTCTTAACTAATTGGTTAAATCGAATAGTCATGTACTGATCTACAGAACGCAAGTCTTCAAAGGCTACTGCATCAGTTGTTGGATTGAAGTCAGATGTATTAGCAATCAAGAAACGAAGTGTGTTACGAATCTTACGATAAGATTCTGATACTTGGCTAAGGATATCCATTGAGATACGAACGTCATTAGTTGTATCAACACTTGTTACCCAAAGACGAAGAATTTCAGCACCAAATTGTTTCTCAACATCACTAGGAGCAATAGTATTACCAAGGGATTTAGACATCTTTTCACCCTTACCATCAAGCGCAAAACCTTGAGACAAGAGTTGTTTATATGGTGCAACACCATTATTAGCAACAGATGTGATAAGTGATGAGTTAAACCATCCACGATATTGGTCTGAACCTTCAAGATAGAGGTCAGCTGGATAAGTTAACTCAGGACGGTTAACTACAACACCATTCCATGATGAACCTGAGTCAAACCATACGTCCATAATGTCAGTTTCTTTAGTAAACTCTCCGTTTGGTGAACCTGGATGTGTAAAGCCTTCTGGAAGAAGATCTTTGGCATCACGTTCCCACCAGATAACTGAACCGTGCTCTTCGAAAAGTTTAGCCACATGTTCGATTGTTTCTTCAGTCATGATTGGTGTTTTATCTTCAGCATAGAAGATTGGGAGTGGCACACCCCAAGCACGTTGGCGAGAGATTACCCAGTCACCACGGTCACGAATCATGTTGTAAAGACGAACTTTACCCCACTCAGAATGGAATTTAACTTTTTCAATCTCATCCAAAATCTCTTGACGGAATTTAGAAACAGAGGCAAACCATTGTGGTACGGCACGCCAGATGATTGGTTTCTTCGTACGCCAGTCAAATGGGTATGAGTGTGAGATTTCTTCTTTAGCAAGGAGCAAATCACCGAGTTTTTCCATAACAATTGGAGCCACTTTATCGTAGAACTGACCTTCAAAATCAGGACCAGCATTTTCCATCATGATACCACGCTCATTAACAGTTACGGCAACTTCAAGGCCATTAGCAATACCTACGTTATAGTCATCCTCACCAAAACCAGGAGCCGTATGGACGATACCTGTACCTGAATCTGTAGTAACGTGGTCACCAAGGATAACAAGCTCATCAACTTCTGTATCCCATGGGTGTTCAGTGACGATTTGATTCAATTCTTCACCACGGTATGACTGAAGTACTTCCACATCAGTCCAACCAAATTTCTCAGAAAGACTATTAAGTAATTCAGAAGCAACGACAAATTTGCGGTTTTCTCCGGCAGGTTTTACGAGAACGTATTCAATATCAGCACCAACAGTCAAACCACGTGAAGCTGTTACTGTAAATGGTGTTGTTGTCCAAACTACGATATATGTATCTGTGTCTAGTACTCCTTTACCATCCTTTACCTTATTGGCATAGTAAAGTGAGGTTGAAACTAAATCATGGTACTCGATTTCTGCTTCAGCAAGTGCTGACTCTGATGACCATGACCAATAAACTGGTTTTGCACCTTGATAGATGTAACCTTTTTTAGCCATCCCACCAAAGACACGGATTTGTGCAGCCTCATAGTCTGGTGTCAAAGTAACATATGGGTTATCCCAATCAGCCGAAACACCAAGACGTTTGAAATCTTCACGTTGTTTGTCAACTTGTGAAAGTGCATAATCACGACACATCTTAAGGTATTCAGCACGATCAAGTTCTTTACGTTTCACACCTTGTTTTGCCAACACTTGCTCAATTGGAAGACCATGCGTATCCCAACCAGGAACGTAAGGAGCATAGAAACCAGACATTGATTTTGAACGAACAATGATATCCTTAGAAATTTTATTCATCGCATGTCCAACGTGAATATTACCATTGGCATACGGAGGACCATCATGAAGAGTGAAGTGAGGTTTACCTTGGTTCAACTCTTGACGACGTTGATACATCTTAGCATCTTCCCACTCTTTTTGCCAGATTGGTTCTTTGTTAGGAAGTCCAGCTCGCATTGGAAAAGCTGTCTTACCTAGATTTAAGGTTTCTTTGAGTTTCATTATATCTCCTCTTTAATTTAATTTACTAAATAAAAAGAGCCTTCATCAAAAAGGACGAAAGCTCGTGGTACCACCTTAATTCAGAGCAAAAAACTTTTGCTCCCTCATATGTCCGTAAGGAGGACCACCCTTCTAACTTACTTAATTCAGTTAGAATGCTTGAAAATGATAACTATCCAAATAGGGAATGTGGGACTCACACCATCTCCCACTCGCTGTTAATATACTTGGTAAGTTGTATTTTTCTTATTCGCTAATATTCAATTTAAACGTTTGTGTTTCGTTAAGATTAATTTCACCTGTTGACTCAGGTTGTAAATCAAAATCTTCATCTACTGGTGCTGAAGTTGGGAAATCTGCTACTTCACTCTCGAAAGTATCTGGAATACCAAAATCAACTGGAGTTGAAACAACTTCGTTTGTTTCATCAACTTCTGGACTAGAGAAATCTTCAACTTGCTTATTACTTTCAGCAACGCGACGTTGAAGTTCAGCCATTTCATCAGGAGTGAATTGACGAGTTGCATCAAATGAAGCTGCGTCATTTGAATCTGGTACATGTTCATCCAAAACTTTTTCAACAACTTCTTTAAAGGCAGCATCTGAATTTTGAAGATAAATAGCTGTTGGTTGCAACAATTCACCCCATTCTGGAGCACTTGCCAAGCTAAGCTGACCTTCAACTGCAGCCAATAGGCGTTGGTGGAAGACACGACTTTGACGTTTAAGTTCTTCCGTTTCGATGGCAACACGTTTGGCTTCATCTGTTGCATCACGAAGAATTTCAGATGCTTTAGATTTAGCTTCTTCAACCAAATGAGTAGCATTGAAGTTAGCCTTATTAATCAAGTTAGCTGATTCATCAGCCGCTGAAGCTTTAACTTTTTCAGCTGTTTCTTGAGCCAAAATAACTGATTGACTCAATGATTCTTTCATTTCATCAAAATAAGCCAATTTTTCTTCAAGCTCTTTTACACGAGCAGCAAGTTCACGATTGTCACGAACCAAATCTTCATAATCATCTACAATAATATCAAGAAATTCATCAACTTCTTGCTCATTATATCCACGAAATTTAGTTGTAAACTGTTTATCTTTAATATCAAGTGCTGTAATAGCCATTACAAGCCTCCTTTATTTTTCATTACCATATCTGATGGTTTAAATTAAATAACTACTTTTTTCTCCGTCTTAACAGACTTTCAATAACGATTTTAGCTTTCCCGGACTTTGAAAATCCGTCTTGTTGAGCTAGTCGAAATCGACCATAACCTCTAACCGAAATCATATCACCAATCATAACCGTCTGATTAGCCTTCTCAATTTGTCTATAATTTAATTTAACTTTTCCAGAAGCAATAAGTTTTAAGGCGTTAGAACGGGATAGGTTTAATACCGTCGCCAACACATTATCAAGACGCATACTGGAAAGTAAAACAAAAGATTGTGAATAGTTTTCTTGATTTGAAATCCAATCGTCTTTGCTTACTTCTTTTAGAGTAACCGAAACATTACCAATCTTAGTAATAGTCATTATCGCATAACTTGCTAAATGAGAAGCAATGGAAAATTGAACACGTCCTTCTTCATCAAGAATAATATCTCCAAATACTTGACGGTCAAGACCAAGTTGATTAATCAGTGCTCCCAAAACTTTTGGGTGTGTCAATTTATTGAACTGTCTCGCATAAGAGATTTCTAGTCGTTTAATTTCAAAGTCATCGTCATCAAGCTCGTAATATTCGGGAGCAAGAATGACTCTTCCATACTCTTCAGATTCAAGAGTAGAACTCACAAAAAATTTTAAATTGTAGTAATGAGCTAACTCTTCAACAATCTGAATTTCACGAGGATTCAAGAAATCAGTTAAGTAAGGACTGTACCTATCATCAACTAATTGACAAAATCCCCTAACCTTCTCTAGAAAAGGACGTTCATCTAACGAGTAATGCTGTTCAATATTTTTAATATCTGACATCAGAGTAGAATAAATCTAAGAATTCTAAGTGAAAAGTTTAGTAGAAGTACAATTACCAATATTGAAAAATCAATACCAGCAAAAGCTAAATTCAGGCGACGAAATGGTGCGAGAATCGGTTGAACAATTTGTCTAATGATTCTTCCAAGGCTAGTATCATAGGCCCCTGGGAACCATGATAAGAACGCATAGACTACAAGAAGAATCTCTATCACGTTAACAACACGTGCCCAAATAACATAAAGTAATACAGACATTGCTTAACGTCTCTTCATGTCGAAGTCAAAATTAGCTTCTTGGTTGCCATGCGCCAACCCAATCTCTTCGATGTCAACAACGACATTAATTGGCGTAAGCAAATACATTGAAGAACCAACTTTTTGCAAGTTGCCTGTAAGCACCTTGCTAGCACCATCAATAAAATCAAGACAACGACGAGCTTGCGCTTCCAACATATATTGAAAATCGATTAAAACACATTCGTTTTCAATCAATAGTTCTACAATTTCCTGAGCATCTTCATACTTTTTTAGGATATTTAATTGCAATTGTTGCTTTAGTTGTATTCATTTGTTGTGGTCCCTGATTTGCTTGTGAACGACTCAGAGGTAAACTACGAAGGACTTGAGTTTCCTGTAAGTCTGAATGAACATGTTGGCGACGAGGAGGGACTGTAGCCTGATAACGCTCAGGTTGACGTTGCTGACGAGGAGGTGGTGTCTGCACAGGTTTCTGTGCTTTTACTGGACGTTCTTTAGCCTCTTCTTTAGCAGCATCTTCATAATCTGTTACTTCGTCGGTATCAAAATATGAAACAATTTTATCAATTGCGTCTTTTAATGCCATAAGGTTATTCTCCGTTCTCTTTAAAGAATGCACTGCCTATTCTGACAAAGGTTGATCCATTCTGAATAGCCATGTCATAGTCTCGACTCATCCCCATGCTTAACTGATCACAAGGAACATTCTTTAGTTTTTTCTCTTGAATTGATTTTCTAAGTTCATTTGTCTCAGCAAAAATCTTATCAAGTTCTTGAGCATCTGCATCAATTGGAGCCATAGTCATGAGTCCAACTATACAAATCTTATCAAGATTTTCAATTTGTTTTAGAACAGTATCAAGTTCTTCTGGAGAAAAACCATGTTTTGACTCTTCACCTGAAACGTTTACTTGTAGGAAGCAATTAATGGTGTGGTCGGCACGCTTTTGAATTTCCTCTGCCAATTTAACAGAATCCAAAGCATGAAAATAATCAACTAAATTAATAACATCCTTTACTTTACGACGTTGCAGGGTACCAATGAGGTGCCAAGTCAAATCATAATTTTTTAAAGCTTGATACTTATCTAAGAATTTATCAACGCGATTTTCAGCAATGTGCTTGATTCCCGTTTTAACCAATTCTTCAGCGACATCACTTGAAACATATTTGGTTACGGCAATAATATTGACTTCATCGCTAGAGCGATTAGCCTTTTCACAAGCTTTTTTTACCGCCTGATAAACATTATTTTTATTCTCTTCTATAGTCATTATTAACGATTTTTAAAGAATGGTGGTGTCTCCAATTCATCATCATCTTCAACATCACTTGAGAATGTAGACATAGTCAATTGACTATCTAGTTGACCAGTTTCAGGACGAGAAATATTATCACGTCTCAAATCCCAATTACCAAAAGCTGACTGCTCTTGTTGAGGAGTTGCTGCTGCAGGACGAACTCCTGGTTGTGGCATTGAAGGTGTTTCATTATAGTCAAAATTTGGTTGACGTTCAAATGAAGGTTGAGAAACTGGACGTTGCTCTCCTTGAGCAACTTGCTGAGTAGGAGCTGAGGGGTGTGAAGGAGCTGTAGTCACTTTACGTGGCTGAGCTTTCATACCAGATACTTTTTCAGCACGATCTTGGCGAACTCCAGTTGCAACAACAGTTACACGGATTTCATCTTTCAATGTATCATCGATAGATGTACCAAGCCAAATGTTAACACCGTTACCAGCCGCTTGACCAACAATTTCAGATGCTTCTTCTGCTTCTGTAAGGGTCATATCAAGACCACCAGTTACGTTAACGATGACATCTTCTGCACCATCAATAGTAGTTTCAAGAAGTGGTGAATAGATTGCTTTGCGTGCAGCTTCAACAATACGTTCTTCACCTGAACCAATACCAATACCCATAAGTGCATTACCTTTATTTGCCATAACAGTTTTCACATCGGCAAAGTCAAGGTTGATCAAACCTGGGTTAGTGATAAGGTCTGTAATACCTTGGACCCCTTGACGAAGAACATTATCTGCTTCACTAAGAGCTTCAAGAAGTGGTGTTTTCTTATCAACAATTTCAAGAAGGTTATTGTTTGAGATAATAAGTAGGGTATCAACTTGCTCACGCAGCTCTTGAATACCTTCAACAGCGAAGGCACCACGTTTGTTACCTTCGAATCCAAATGGACGTGTCACAACTGCAACTGTCAATGCACCCAAGCTTTTCGCAATACGTGCAATAACTGGTGCTGCCCCTGTACCAGAGCCACCACCCATACCAGCAGTGATAAAGACCATATCAGCTCCTGTAAGTGCTTCTGTAAGTGTTTCTTCACTTTCTTCAGCTGCCTTACGACCAACTTCAGGTTGACCTCCGGCACCAAGGCCACGAGTCAATTTAGGACCCAATTGGATTACTGTTTCTGCTTTAGAAGAGCTGAGTGCTTGAATATCAGTATTAGCTGCAATAAATTCAACACCAGCAAGACCTTCTTCAATCATTCGGTTGATGGCGTTTCCGCCACCTCCACCGACACCGATAACTTTAATTACCGCACCTTGAACTGATGCGCTATCAAATGAAAAACTCATTTTATTTCCTCGCTTTTACTAGATTCAATTAATCAAACATACTGCCGAAAATACCACGAACACGATCACCAAGTTTTTGTTTTTGTTCATGATTTTCTTCTTCAACTGGCAGAGGTACCTCAATGGTGTTCTCAACTGGAACAGGATTTGGCTGAGGAGCCACTCGAGGTGCTGGAGTAGGAGTTCTATCAAAACTCAAGGCAGGAGCCTCATTGTCGATTGGTTTACGACGAAGATACTCTTCACCAGACACAGCCTGTTGTGCGATGATATCAACTTCTGTAAGAAGACCAACATACTCAACAAGACTAATCACATTTGCAAACATTGGATTACGGATACCAACTTGATTTGGCACGTAAAGTTTAACATTTGTCTCAAAAATTTCTTGAGCAACTTCAACCACACCTGGCATGATAGCTGTTCCACCTACAAGGACAATGCCACCAGGCAAATCAAGTAGACGTCCTCGAGTCAAGTCTTGTTTAACTCTATCAAGGATATGCTTCACACGAGCTGAGATAATCTCAGCAAGGTATTTTTCTGTAATCTCAACTGGTGAATTCTCACCTACAATTTCTACTTGGACAGTTTCTGTTTCGCTTGCTTCTTCAATATCTGCATTACCAAAATTGAACTTAAGTGCTTCAGCAATCTGCATTGAAGTCTTCAAAACTTTTGAAATATCCTTAGTGATGTACTCGCCACCTTCAGAATAAATATTGGTAAATTGAAGTTCTTGAGCACGCATGCTTGCAACAGTTGTTTGACCGCCACCCATATCAATAACAGTAGCACCAAACTCACGTTCACCTTCATTTAGAACAGCACGTGTCATTGCAAGAGGAGAGATGATAATATTCTCTACTTGAATACCCGCACGTTCAACTGTCTTACGAAGGTTGTGAAGAATCGTTGTTGGACCTGTGTAAATGAGACCTCTCATTTCAAGACGAATCCCCATCATTCCACGAGGATCACGAATTCCTTGGAAGCCATCAACAATAAACTCTTCAGGAACTAGTGAGATAACCTCACGCTCAGGTGTAATGCTCTTTGTCAAGGCTGAGCGAACAACACTTTCAACATCTTCATCTTTGATTTCTTTTGATTCACTTGATACAGGAATCATACCTTGTGTAGGCTCAATTTGAAGAAGATTGGCTGGAAGCCCAACATTCACTTGTTCAATCACAATACCGGCTTTTTCTTCTGCTTGCTCAATAGCTGTTTTGATTGATTTTGCTGCAGCGTCAATATCAACAATGATGCCATCTTTCACACCAGAACTCTTAACATTACTTACTCCGATGACATTCATTGATCCATCAATAAACTCAGCAACAAGAACCTTAATCGAGCTAGTTCCTATATCTAATCCTGTAAAAAAGCCATCTCTAGCCATTCACTCGACCTCTCAATCTTTCCATTCAATATCTTTGTAAACTGTATAAAAACAGAATTATTCGGATACTATTGTACCATAAAAAAACGTAAAATGTCAGCATTTTACGTTTTTTATTATTCAATATTAGCCTTGAGCAGGGGAAGTCCGATGAGTTGTTTCTTGACCAACAGTTGGATTTTCTTGTCCTTGAATACCCGGATTTTCAGAATTAGACTCTTCCTCAGAATGCTGTTCCATTGATGTTGTAGTATCTTGACCTTCTTCAGAAGTTGCATTTTCTTCTTTTTTATCAGTCTTATCTTTATCTTTCTTTTTATCCCCATCAGTTTTTGATGATTCAACTTCAGGAGTCGTTGTATAAAGTCCAACTTCCATATCTACAATACTTCCATCTGAAAGTTGACTCTTAATTTTCTCGTAGTAAGGAAGCTTAACTGTTAATTGAGAAAGTGGAACACGAATGGAATTGCCATCATACAGCTCAATCGTTAGTAAATCTGAAGTTGCTTTAGTAGGCGTAAGATTAATAATTTGAATATTATTCTTGATTTTTGTATCAAGTTTATTTAATTCTTTTACTAACTCTTCAATTTTCTTCTCGTCATCCATCTTTAAGGTGATGAATTTATCAGGTAGATTACTAGTTGAAACTGTTCCTCCTGTCTTACCACTTTGAAGAATAGAAACATAACCATTTGTAGTTTGACGATAAGCCACGATTGGGTATTCTTTTACTGCAATATTAAATTGATTTGGAAAACTATATGTTACTGTAGCCTTTTTAACCCAAACATTGGTTTTTTCAACAGTTGATGCAATCTTTCCTTGGTTGAAAAAGACATGAGTGATATAGTCTGTATCAAGAATACCACTTGCAACTTTCACATCTTCTGGTAAAGCATTTTTTGTTCCTGATACAGTGAGAACCTTTTGTTTTGACCAAGGTGAAATAAAGAAAAGTGAAAATACGATTAGGAGTGCAGCGATAAAAATAACTAGTCCTGCAAGATTTTGTTGTGCAATTGGAATATTACTAGCCGTGTTCCCTTTTTTTCGTTTCTTCCTTTTGGTCTTTTTTTTCTTTCTAACCTTCTTTTTCACTGGTGGCTTGTTCTCATTTGAAGTCGCTTCTTCTGAATGCACGACCTTTCCATTCGCAAATTCTTCAGAATCTTCGGTTTCTTTTTTTCTCAAAAATTCGAGGTTTCTCTTCTGCCACTCTGTGAGAACTTGTTTTTCTTGTGATTCTTGATCCTTTTTTGCCATGAAATTCCTTTATTTTTTTGAAATACTAGTCACTAATAGGTTATAAAAATCATCAGGAGAAGTGATTTCCTCAGATTTAGCCATAGCTTCTTTGTAAGTCTCTGCATGTTCAACAAGTTGTTCGAGCTCGTGTTTTAATGTCTCCCAACTTAATTCCGGTTCCTGCAATTGACGAGCGTAACCCTTTCTTTCAAAATAGTCAGCATTTTCAAGCTGGTCCCCACGGCTAGCTTCTTTTCCTAGAGGAACGATTAAATGAAGTTTTTTCATAGCCAACAATTCAAAAATAGTATTTGAACCACCACGAGTTACAACTAAATCCGCCATATCCATAAGAGGTTGGTACAAATCTGTCACATAATCAACTCTATAAAGATGACGTTCTAAGGTATTCAATGAAGAGTCCCCAGAAATATTAATGACATTATATTTTTCCGTCAGTTGTGGAGTATTACTAATAAAATCATTAAATACCTTTGCACCAGCTGATCCACCAATAAAAAGGACAGTTTTTAAGTTGTCATCAAACTGTTCTTTAATCTTATCAAGGGCATCAGACTGATTAGATGTCGCCATTCCTACCTTTGTAATCGCACCTACATGTTTTGTCTTCGCCAATCCATTTGATTGTTCAAAAGTCGTAAACATAGTAGTCGCAAATTTGTAGGCAATTTTATTGGCCAAGCCCATAGAGAGGTCAGACTCATGCACATAGACAGGAACCCCTAATAATTTAGAAGCAATTACCGGTGGCACTGAGACAAATCCACCCTTTGAAAAGAGTGCTTGGGGACGAATCTTGGCAACAATTGCAATAGACTGTAGAATCCCCCAACCAACTTTAAAGACATCCAACATATTTTGCCATGAAAAATAACGACGTAGTTTACCTGTAGCAATACTATGGAAAGTCACATCTAAGCCAGATTTATCAATCTGCTCATGTTCAATCCCGTGCTTATCACCGATATAGTGCACTTCCCATCCATCTTTGAGAAATTTTGGAATTAAGATAAGATTTAAAGTCACATGTCCAACGGTTCCACCACCGGTAAAAACAATCTTTTTCGCTTTTGCCATAGACTATCCCTTCAATTGCTCAACAGTTGTAATAAATTCGTCACCACGCACTTCGAAATTCTTGTACATATCCCAGCTTGCGTTTGCAGGACTCAACAGGACAACATCTCCTGCACTGGCTTGATCAAAGGCAATACGTGTCGCATCTGCCACATCTTTGGCATCAAGATAAGTCACGCCCGCTTTATCAGCAGCACGTTTGACACGAGGAGCTGATTCCCCTAAAATCACCATTTTCTTAAGACCAGTAATGTCAGGAATGAGTTCATCAAATTCATTACCACGGTCCAAACCACCGGCAATCAAAATGACTTTACTATTATCAAACCCAGAAAGTGCTTTTTGTGTCGCTAAAATGTTTGTTGACTTACTGTCATTGTAGAATCTTACTTCATTGATAGTGTCAACGAATTGGAGACGGTGCTTAACCCCACCAAAGCTTGCGAGGGTTTCCTTGATAGCTTGGTTTGAAATACCTGACAATTTTGCTACAGCTATAGTTGCCAAGGCATTTTCAACATTATGACTACCAGGAACGCCAATCTCATCAGCTTGCATCACCAATTCACCTTTGAAGTAGAGGCCACCATTTTCAAGATAGGCACCATCTACTTTTTCCACTGTTGAGAATGGTACTACTTGTGCTTTAGTTTGTGTAGCTAATTCCTTAGCCAAATCTTGATTGAAGTTCAAAACAACAAAATCATCCGCAGTCATCTGATTTTGAATATTCCATTTGGCAGCCACATATTCTTCAAAACTACCATGATAGTCAATATGTGTCGGCATCAAGTTAGTAATCACAGCAATATGTGGATGGAAGCTATCAATCCCCATCAATTGGAAAGAAGACAATTCCATAACTAAGATATCTTGAGCAGTAACTGACTGTGCAACTTCTGACGCAGGGAAACCGATATTTCCAGACAAGACACCCGATTTGCCACCATGGTTTAGGACATCAGCAATCATAGTTGTCGTTGTTGTCTTACCATTTGAGCCTGTAATACCGATAATAGGTGCTTCAGATACTAGGTAAGCCAATTCCACTTCAGTCCAAACAGGAATGCCTTTTTCAAGTGCACGAGCTACCATTGGATTGTCATAACGAATTCCAGGATTTTTCACCATTAATTCAAAATTTTCATCCAAAAGTTCAAGAGGATGTCCGCCACAGACAACCTTGATCCCTTCTTCAAGAAGCGCCTGTGCTGATGGATTTTCCTCAAATGGTTTCCCATCATTTACTGTGACAATAGCACCCAACTTAGCCAATAGGCGGGCAGCTGCTTCACCAGATTTAGCCAAACCAAGGACCAAAACTTTTTTATTTTCAAATTGTGTTACTGATTTCATAATTCGTCCATTCTCTCAAATTGTATCATAATCATTTTACCCTTTATCCCAAGCTATTTCAAGGAGTTACCTCTTCTTGGCAAAAGAAAAAGCCAATCTATCCGATTGACTTTTAATCTCATGCTACTTACTTATCTTCATGTTCAGCTTTTTCATGATTAAGCTCTGACATGGCGAAAAAATCTTTCAAGGTGAAATAGCTCAATACAAGCATTCCCACCGTAACAAAGAACTCACCAGGTAAACTGAAGAATTTAATGATTGATAGCACTGCTAAAAGTAGGAGCAATGCTAAAGTAGCCATGACAAAGAGAAGATTCATGGTGTTTTTTACCGACTTTGGTGCAATAAAGAAATAGAATGATGCAATCAATATAGCAACAATCAGATAAAACATCTCTTCTCCTCTCTATATATTATTCAGCTTCTGCTGCTTTTTTCTTACGTTTATTGGCTTTATCACGCTCTGCTTTATTCAAAATTTGTTTACGCAAGCGGATAGATTCAGGCGTTACTTCCATGTACTCATCATCATCCAAGAATTCAAGCGATTCTTCAAGAGTCAAGATACGTGGAGTCTTGATAACAGCCGTTTGGTCCTTAGTTGCTGAACGCACGTTTGTCATTTGTTTTGCTGTAGTGATATTGACACCAAGGTCATTTTCACGAGCATTTTCACCAACAATCATACCTTCATAAACTTCAGTACCTGGGTTAACAAAGATTGTACCACGTTCTTCAATACGCATGATTGAGTAAGTTGTCGCTTTACCAGTATCGATAGAAACGAGGGCACCACGGTGACGTCCACCAATTTCACCAGCAACAACTGGCAAGTATTGGTCGAAAGTATGGTTCATGATACCGTAACCACGTGTCATAGACAAGAATTCAGTTGAGAATCCAATAAGTCCACGAGCTGGTACGAGGAAGATAAGACGTGTCTGACCGTTACCAACCATTTGCATATCAAGCATATCACCTTTACGTTCTGAAAGGGCTTGGATAATAGAACCTTGGTACTCTTCTGGAGTATCAATTTGAACACGTTCAAATGGCTCACATTTCACGCCATCAATTTCTTTGATGATAACTTCTGGACGAGATACTTGAAGTTCGTATCCTTCACGACGCATTGTTTCGATAAGGATTGACAAGTGCAATTCCCCACGACCTGAGACAGTCCATTTATCTGGTGAATCAGTTGGATCAACACGAAGAGATACGTCTGTTTGCAACTCTGCCAAGAGACGCTCTTCAACCTTACGTGATGTCACGTGTTTACCTTCACGACCTGCAAACGGTGAGTTATTAGCCAAGAAAGTCATTTGAAGTGTTGGTTCATCAATACGAAGAACTGGCAATGGTTCGACAGCATCAGTTGGTGTGATTGTTTCACCAACGAAGATGTCTTCCATACCTGAGATGGCAATCAAATCACCAGCTTTTGCTTCTTCAATTTCACGACGTTCCAAACCAAAGAAACCGAAAAGTTTAGTAACACGGAAGTTCTTTGTTGTTCCATCAAGTTTTGAAAGGGTAACTTGGTCACCGACTTTTACAGTTCCACGGAAGATACGTCCGATACCGATACGTCCAACGAAATCATTGTAGTCAAGAAGTGACACTTGGAATTGAAGAGGCTCATCTGAGTTATCTACAGGAGCTGGGATGTGGTCAATAATAGTGTCAAAGATTGGAGCCATAGTGTGCTCTTGATCAGCAGGGTTATCTGACAATGATGATGTTCCGTTAATCGCTGATGCATACACAACCGGGAATTCCAACTGATCATCATCGGCACCAAGCTCGATGAAGAGTTCAAGAACTTCATCAACAACTTCTTCAGGACGAGCTGATGGTTTATCAATCTTGTTAACAACAACGATAGGTGTCAAGTTTTGCTCAAGCGCTTTTTTCAACACAAAACGTGTTTGAGGCATTGTACCTTCGTAGGCATCGACAACAAGGACAACCCCATCAACCATTTTCATGATACGTTCAACTTCTCCACCGAAGTCCGCGTGACCTGGTGTATCCATGATGTTGATACGCGTACCGTTATAAGCAACGGCTGTATTTTTGGCAAGGATGGTAATTCCACGTTCTTTTTCAAGATCGTTTGAGTCCATTGCACGCTCATCAAGCTCTTTACGCTCGTCAAGAGTGTGTGATTGTTTCAACAATTCATCAACAAGTGTTGTTTTACCGTGGTCAACGTGGGCAATGATGGCTACGTTACGGATATCTTCTCTAAGTTTAGTCATTTTTTCCTCTTTAATTTTTATTTCAACTTTTAAAGTATACCACATTTTCAACAAAATGGCAGAGCTCAGCTAATTGTAAACGTTTTTCAACAAGAAAAAGGTGCTGTCCACCTATAATTGGTCAGACACACCTTCTGTCATTCATTAGTTATCAATTGTAAGTGCAAGACTAGCAGCTCCGATGATACCAGCATCATTTCCAAGTTCTGCTAATTTCACTTTTGTTGTACGGCGAACTTGTGGGAATGCATAACGTGTAAAGTATCCTTCGACACGGCTACGCAAGAATTCACCAGCTGCTGAAACACCACCACCGATGACAACTGAATCTGGGTTAAGAATATTTGAGATATTTGCTGTTGCAAGTCCGAGGTATTCAGAGACTTTGTCAACGATGCTATCAGCAAATTTGTCGCCTTCGGCAGCGGCAACGAAAATATCTTTACTTGTTACTTGCTCACCATTATCTACAGCAGCTTTAATAGAAGAGTCACCTTCATATCCTTCTGCTAAATGACGTGCCAAACGTACGACACCTGTTGCAGAAGCTACAGTTTCCAAGCATCCTTTGTTTCCGCAAGTACATTCAAATCCTGTTTCAGGCTCAACGATAATGTGGCCAATTTCACCACCAGCACCGCCAACACCATGGATCAAGTTACCATCAGCGATAACGCCGCCACCAACTCCTGTTCCTAATGTCACAAAGACAACATCAGGATTGTTAGCACCAGCACCAACCCAACGTTCACCGAGGGCAGCAACGTTAGCATCATTATCAATTGCAAATGGAATACCGAGTTCTTTTTCGATGATAGATCCAACTTCTTGAGTTTCTGCCCAGTTCAAGTTGAAAGCACCAGTGACCGTTTTATTTTCACGATTAACAGCTCCTGGAGAACCCATACCAATTCCAATGAAATCTTCTGCAGTAAGTCCGTACATTTCCAAACGGTGTTTCAAAGACTCCACGATGTTAGGGACGATGTGACGACCATTTTCAAGCGTATTTGTTTCAATCGCCCATTTTTCTTGGACTTCACCTTCTGAAGTCAAAATACCAAATTTAACAGTTGTTCCACCAAGGTCAATTCCCAAGAGTTTTTTACTCATTTTCTTTCTCCATTTCAATGCGATGTTCACGTCGTAAAATCATTTCAGCAGTAAGATAGTTGTCCTTATCCACCAAACCATTCTGGTAGAGGGCTTCTAACTCAATCTTCATCATTTCGATATCATAAAGCCTTTTCCCTAGGTAAACTACTATGCCAAACTGTTTCAACAACTGTTGAACGTCATATAAAGTTTTCATAGCAATATTTTAGCAAAAAGCTTCTGCCATGACAAGATAGTTTTGAAAACCTTTACAGATTATTGTATACTTCAAAAAAACCTGAGTCATTTAGACTCAGGTTTTTGACAATTCGGGCAAATCCCATGTAAAATCATCTGTTCACGAGTAATGCGAAATCCTGTTTGTGATTCTACCTCTTCCTTGAAAGACGGAATCGGTAAGTCTAAGTCAGTAATGTGACCACATTTTTCACAAACAATGTTTAAGTGGTCATGCCCCATAAAATCATAATAGGTTGTATTATCATTATTAACCTTAATTTCAGAGACAATCCCTTCTTCAACCAACACCTTCAGGTTGTTATAGACCGTCGCTAAACTCATCCCAGGATTGTCAGGGAGTAGGTCATAATATATCACATCTGCACTAGGATGTTGATCAGACATCATCAAATAGCGAATAACAGCTTTACGAGATTCCGTCAACCGAATTCCTTTAGCTTTTAACTGATTTAGGACATCTTCATAAACGCCTAGACTACGTCGATGTACAGACATATCGCCACCCCCCCCTTCTTCTAAAAGTATTTTACGTCTATTATACACTTTTAGAGGAACTCTTGACAATCATCTTAACTCAAAAATGCTTATCTCAAGCCTGGCGCTTGTCCAAGCTCAGCAGTCAACATCCAGATTGTCTTATCAATTTCAGATTTAGCTGCAGTGAAGATATCATTTGAAGGAGCATCTCCTTCTTCATCTGTGATATCCAAACCAACTTGGAACAATACTGACAAATATTTGTATGTATCAACCAATAATTGAATTTGATCAGACATTGGTTTATCAAATGTACCAGTAGTTTCAGTCAAGCCTGAATTGGATGAAAATTCTACCAAAGTTGAGTATGGTTCCCCACCAATAGTAATCAAACGCTCACTAATAACATCAAGATGAGCATTCAAACTATCCATCAATTCATCCATTTTTGGATGAAGATAGAGGAAACCAGGACCACGCATATACCAATGAACTTGGTGAACAATTGAAGCTGCTACAGACAAATCAGCAACTGCTTGATTCAAAACTGCTTTAGTTTTTGTATTTGAGGGTGTTTCAGCTTGTTGGTTAACTGTTTCATTGATTGTTTCTTTAATTGAATATACCATATTAATTCTCCTTATTTAGAATTACTATTATTTATATTTTTATTTTAGAATATTTCTAAATAAGATGCAAGCAAAATGTTTTTTCTCACTCTTTTTCGAATAATTAGGTATGTTAAGTATTATTTATTTTTTTCTGGGAGCCTCTTTAGGTTCATTTATCGGACTGATTTGTGATCGTTTCCCTGAGAAGTCGATTATTTTTCCTAGTAGTCACTGTAGTCATTGCAAGCATCAGTTGCGTTTTTTCGAGATGATCCCTATCCTCTCACAACTTTTCTTAAGATCTCGATGTCGATCATGTCAGACTTCTATACCTCTTCGTTACCTCTTTATGGAACTATTTTGTGGAGTAATATGCCTGCTATATTTCTATGACTTTTTGAGTCTTGAAGTAACCTACTTTCTTTACTTCAGCCTTTGTTTATCAATTTTTGATTTGAAGCATAAATCCTATCCGCTTCTGATTTGGATAGTTGGAACACTCCCGCTCCTATTCATGGGAAACCACTATCTCACTTTTACCTTAGGACTCATATTAGCAATTATATCCTATATTAAACGTTTAAACATTGGAGAAGGCGATTTTCTCTACTTAGCTAGTGCCTCACTTATTTTCCCACTTTCAAAAACACTACTAATTATTGAAATTGCCTGCCTATTAGGACTAGCTTACTTCCTTCTACGAAGAAATCTCAAGGAATACATCGCATTTGTTCCATTTCTTTTTCTCGGGATAGTACTCCTTACTTTTTGTTCAATTGTGATAGAAAAAAGCCGATAAACCTCGGCTTTTTTCTATTAGTTCATATTAACACGGTGCCACTCATTAATGACATAACAAAGCATCTCTAATTGTTGCAGTCCTACATTATTAATTTCTGAAGTCTCTTCGTCCGAACCACCTAAATAACGTGTATAAATGGCTATAAGATACGGTGTATCTTCCATCACGATAGCATCAACATTTAAGGCTTCACGGACATAACCTGGTTTCTGATAAATAGTCAATCCTTGATTATATGTTTTATAATAATATTCTGGGAAAGACTCTCCCAAATATTTGAGAATATCTTTATAATCCTCTTGGTGTTTCCAAAGATAATCCAAAACTTGGATATAATAATCCGTTGTTGTCTTATTACCATGCATTTGGATAGTCTTCACTTCACCTTTTGATTTACCGTATTTATCGAGCATACCATAGAATTTTTCCATACCACCAAGGCGTTCTGCCAAAGCGTAGGCTGGTGTATTCTCTGAGTAAACTAGAGAATATTCCTGCATCTCTGGAATAGTCATTGAACCACCAAAAGCAGCAACATAATTATCATGTTCACCCTGATACTCATACTCAGTATTAGTAATATCAAAACGTTCAGTTAAAGAAAGTTTGCCTTTATTAACCTCATCCATGACCAGCATGTTTAGTGGCAATTTATAAGTTGATCCTGCAGTCATTGGCTGAGTATCATTCATAGAGTATTGCTCATTTGTCTTGGTATTTTTATATGAAAAAGCAATTTGGCTAGACTCAATACCTTGGTCAGCCATAAATGCTTCAACTACCTGGCTCAATGTCATGTTAGCATAATCATAATACAATCCATTACCATACATGGTATCTGCATCTGCTTCCATGACTGCTTGTTTAGCTTCGGCTGATTTATTAGTTGGAGTTACCTTTTCCTCTTTTTCTTTGTCTTCTTTTTTAGTGACTTTAGAATTAGAACCGAAGATATTTCCAAGGCTACCGGTGTTACTAGCTTGTTTACCACGTCCTGCTAAAGTAAGCATAGCAACAAATAAAAGAATTACCAAAACACCTAGGAAAGCTAAGATAAGATAAGCTTTTTTATCATCACGAGATGATTTTGATCTAGATTTCTTAGAGCGCTTACTTCTAAGTGCCAAGGTTTCAGTTTTTACTTCTTTTTCCTTATGCTCTACTGATACTACTGTTTCCTCAGTTGCTTTCTGGTCTACTGATTTTTTAGAAGTCTTTTTAGTATCTTCTTTTGCTTCTTTTTTGTTGCCTTTCTTGACATCTTTATTAGTGTCTTTTTTGACGTCTTTTTGAAGGTCTTGTTTTAACGAATCTTTTTTCTTATCTTTAGTTTTTCGGCGATTTCCACTATACTTTTTGCTTGAATGTTTTTCCTTTTTTTTCATAACAATTATAGTTTAAGATATAATTCACTAAAAATCAAGGAGATTTTACAATCATATTACAAAAAAATTATCCCCAATAGTGAGGATAATTTTAAACTTATTTAGCTGCTGCATAAAGCTCAGCAACTTTATTCCAGTTAATGATTTCAAAGAAAGCTTTGATGTAGTTTGGACGTACGTTACGGTAGTTTAGGTAGTAAGCATGTTCCCAAACATCAAGTGCCAAGATTGGTTTCTTACCGTCTGAGATAGGAGTGTCTTGGTTAGCAGTTGAAACAACTTCAAGCTTACCTTCAGCGTTAACAACAAGCCATGCCCAACCTGAACCAAAACGAGTTGTTGCTGCCGCTGTGAAAGCTTCTTGGAAGGCTTCAAATGAGCCGAAAGCTTCGTTAATAGCAGCTGCTACTTCTGCAGTTGGTTCTTGTTTTTCAGGAGACAAGAGTTCCCAGAAAAGTGCGTGGTTAAGGTGTCCACCACCATTGTTAATAAGTGCTTGACGGATATCTGCTGGAATTTGTTCCACGTCAGCCAAAAGTGCTTCGAGATCTTCACCAATTTCTGGGTGTTTTTCAAGAGCAGCATTAGCATTTGCTACATAAGTTGCGTGGTGTTTGTCGTGGTGAAGAGTCATTGTTTCAGCATCAATGTATGGTTCCAATGCATCGTAAGCGTAAGGAAGGTCTGGAAGGATAATTGCCATAGTAAAGGTCCTCTTTTCATTTTTTCTTCATTTTACCGTAAAGTGGTAGAGCTTTCAAAAATTTTGCTTACAAAATCAAAGAAGACTCTAAATCTCTAGCGGTTTGATACGATTTTTAGAAGTGCTAAATCAAACAAGTAATCTTTATCTAAAGTTCCTGTTTTTATCTGGTAATCTGTCTCTACTAAAATCTTAATCGTCATTTTTAAGAATGCTACTGACAAAGGACGGCTATCTCTCAGTGCAAAACGAACCTGAAATTGGTTAACTTTACGCCCTAAATAATCTGACAGACTTGAAACAATTTGCTGCTCACTTTTTCCTTGAGCAGATAAGAGTTTAACCTGTAAATAGGTACGAAATTGTCCCAACATCACAGCAATCAACTTAATCTCATCTTCACCCTGAAGCCGTAAATCATGAACCAATTCACGAACACTCTGAATCTGACCTCGCAAAAGTAGTTGCGTCATATCAAAAATATTATCTTGCAAACTTTTCGGAATGGCTTCAGCAATATCTTGCGATGAGATATTTCCTTCCGTTTTATATCCCTTTAGAAAAGCTAAGTTTTTTTGAACATCTGAAAAGTCAAAATTTGACTTAATCAAAAGTTCCTCAAAGACTCCTGTATCAAATGTAACCCCCTCTTGATGCGCCTGCTTTTGAAAATAGGTTCTAAGTTCTGCATCTTTTAAGGGACTGGCTTCAAGCACCATGGCATCACGCTTGAGAAGTTTGACTAAACGACGCTTTCCATCTAGCTTTCCTGCAGACATCAAGACAAGACGTGTTGTTTCAACAGGAGACTCAAGATAATTTTCAAGGCGCTTCAACTCTTTCTCATCCAGATATGATTTTTTAGCAGTAGTCATATCTGCGAAATGATCAAAAATAACCACCTTCTCATCTGCAAAAAAAGGCATGCTTTCTATATCAAGCTCAGCATCTTGATAATCAGTCTCAGACATATCAAAATAAGAATAGGTTAAGTCACTCGGATCAAAACCAATTTGTTTTAAAAATTTTTCTTTAGCTTGACTATACTGCCCTAAATCCTCGCCCGCTAAGACCGTTATCATGGGGAGCTTTTCTTTGGACAGCTTTTCAATCGTTTCCATAGCAATCATGGTTTTATTATAACAGAATTTTCACCATAACAAAAAGCCCACCACCAAAGTGATGAACTTTACTTTACTTTACTTTATTAACCAGAGTTACGAAGACCTGTTGCAATACCATTGATGGTAATGTGAATAAGGCTAATTTCGTCATCGGTCAAATCATTGTTACGAAGACGTTTAATCAATTCAATTTGGATGTAATTCAAGACATTGAAGTATGGCAAACGGAAGTCCAAACTTGCTTTAAGCGATGGACTCTCATCAAGGAAGCCATCATGTTTTTCAATGGCAAGAATAACATCCTTAGTCATCTGCCACTCATCCAAAATAATATTGAAGACACTGCGTACTTCTTCACTCTCTGCCAATTGTGCATAGTGGAAGGCGATATTCATGTCTGATTTTGAAAGCACCATGTCCACGTTTGACAAAAGTGAACGGAAGAATGGCCATGTTTCAAACATATGTTGAAGTTTCTCGAGGTTGCCTTCTTCAGCTTGGATAAAGCGATTAAAGGCAGAACCCACACCATACCAACCTGGGAACATGATACGATTTTGTGACCATGAGAATACCCAAGGAATCGCACGAAGACCAGAAATCTCAGTAATTGTCTTACGAGCCGCTGGACGAGAACCGATATTCAAACTTGAGACTTCTTTAATAGGGCTTGCTTCAAAGAAGTAATCATAGAAATGTTCGTTTCCAAAGACAAGATCACGATAGATAACATTAGAATCATGAACAATACCGTCCATAATTTCACGGAAATCAACCAATTCATCTGGGTCGGCAATTTGACGTGTTACCATACGGTCAAGGGCAGCTGAAACAAGCATTTCAAGATTGTAGTAGGCAGCATCCTTATTACCATATTTATTACCGATAACTTCACCTTGCTCAGTCAAACGGATACGGTCCTTAATGGTACCAAATGGTTGAGACGTAATAGCATCGTATGATGGGCCACCACCACGACCGACAGTACCACCACGGCCATGGAAGAAGGTAATCTTAATGCCACGCTCTTCACCAATCTTAGTCAACTCATTTTGAGCTTTGTAAAGCGTCCAACCTGAAGACAAGTAACCACCATCTTTGTTAGAGTCTGAGTAACCCAACATGATTTCTTGGTAGTTGTTACTATTCTTGATCCAACGTTTAACGATATCATAACCAAGATATTGTTTCATGATATCATTAGAGTTTTCCAAGTCTTCGATAGTTTCAAAAAGTGGAACAATTTGGACACGCGCACGTTCAGTATCAACCAAACCAACTTCTTTAAGAAGGATAGCCAACTCAAACATATCAGAAACGCTCTCAGTGTGAGAAATGATATGTTGTTTGATGACATCTTCACCGATATAGTCTTTCAAGAGACGAGCAGTGCGGAAGATTGCCAATTCTTTTTCAAGTGTTTCAGACTTAGGCACATTAGTTGATGACAAGGTACGAGGATCTTCTTGCAATTCTTTAAGAAGAACAGCAACCTTTTCAACCTCTGTTAATTCACTATAGTTATCAACAATATTTGCAGATTTAAGCAACTCTGCTACACATGCTTCATGAACACTTGAATCTTGACGCATATCGATTGTAGCAAGATAGAAACCAAAGACTTCTACAGCTTGAAGAAGCTCTTCGAAATCACCTGAAATCAAGACAGCATCGTCGTTTTCAAGAAGTGAATTTTTGATTGCCAAAAGATCATCATGGAAGGCATCTGCTGTTTCGTAGAATTCTGTTGTTTGTTGTGAGACAGCTTGAAGACTTTGGCTGAGACGTTGTTGCACGTAATCAGCTACTACTTCACCTGTTGAAGCCGAACCCAGACGAACATTTTCAGAAAGGCGTTTAGCAACTCTTTCCTTGCTGAAGTTTCCTTCTTTAAAGAAAAGAAGCGTTTGAATCAACTTAGACTGGATGTAACTGAAAGCACGACGGTAAGGTTCATTTTCACGATAAACAGATGTATCTGGAGAATGTTTCGCCATCTCTGCTACTGTATCTGAAACCTCAGTCAAGCGTGATGAGAGGGAGAATGAACGGTAAAGATTATCAACTTTTTCGATATAGTAGTTGAGGATAACTTCACTTTGCAATGTTGCAGAAAGTTTAAGAGTTTCTGCTGTTACAAATGGGTTCCCGTCACGGTCACCACCAATCCACATACCCATAGTAATAGGTGTTGGATTGTCAAGTTCAATACCTTTTTCAACCGCTAAACGTTTGAATTCATGTGATAGGTTCGTAATCGCCTTAATCAATGAGGAGTTGTAATACTCCATAACGTTAGTGATTTCGTTTTTAACCTTAAGTTTTTTCTCACGAATGATATCTGTTTGCATCATAATTTCTACATAACGACGCAAATCCGCATACCATTTATCCTTGTTAATAAGACCAGCCTTAACGTCACGATGCTTACGGAGAAGTTCGTGAATGTGGTTAGTCAATTCAAGCATAGTTTTACGTTGAACCTGAGTTGGGTGTGCTGTCAAAACTGGCACGACATTGACATGTTCAAGAATGTCACGTGCATTATCACTTTCAGCGACAACATCAAAGGTTTCAGACAACTTACCTAGATAAGATTCATCAATATTGTTCTTGTGATTGACTTCATAAGCCAAATCCACGTCCTCAGAGATATTAATCAAGAGAGGTAACAAAGAGAAATATCGTGATGCAACGACCATATCGTCATTTGTCATTTCTGAAATGACTTGTGTTAGAGCCACATAGTCACCTTCATCATAAAGTTCAACCAAATGTCGGATTGTTGTGAGACCTTGCTCTCCAGCCATGCCTCGTGTTGCATCATCCAACAATTCTTTCAAGATACCAACTTCTTCAGAGATGATTTCCTGGTTGTTACTGCTTTCCAATTTGTTAAAAGCCAAACCGTATTCTCCTTACTTTATGTAGTACCCTTTTATCATATCACTTTTAAAACAAAAGTAAACTATTTTCCTTTAAATCGTCAGTTATTTTGCAATTTTCCGACTTTTTCAAACAATTTTTTAAGTCCATTTCCGAACTTTATTAAAAAAAGACTCTGAAACAGGGTTCAGAATCTTGGCTCTATAATTTCTGTAGTGGGTAAAACTACTGTAGAGATTATAGAGCTTTTTGAATGCAGACAAAAAGTCCCATAAGAACTATAATGAAAAGCAACCAAACAATCATTAGGAAGAACTCATGAGACTTATTAAGAATACCACAGAATTAATCGGAATTAAAGACCAAAATATCAATATTTCACTTGTTTTTGAAACTGATACTCATATCGAGATTCAAGCAAAACTCGATTCCCCTGCACCATCATGTCCTCATTGCCATGGAAAGATGATCAAGTACGACTTTCAAAAGCCTTCTAAAATCCCTCTTCTTGAGCAAGCTGGAACTCCAACACTACTACGTCTGAAAAAACGTCGTTTCCAGTGTAAAAGTTGTAGACGAGTCACGGTAGCTGAGACATCAATCGTTGAGAAAAACTGTCAAATCTCCAACCTTGTCCGACAAAAGCTTACACAACTCCTAACTGAGAAGATGTCACTAACTGATATTGCCAGAAAGCTTCGTGTGTCGACGTCCACTGTCTATCGTAAGCTCGACCAGTTTACTTTCAAGGAACATTATGACAAGCTCCCTACTGTTATGTCCTGGGATGAGTTTGGATTCAAGAAAGGGGAATTCGCTTTTGTGGCCCAGAATTATGAGACAAACGAACTCATAACCATCCTTGATAATCGTCGCCAAACCACTATACGAAACTACTTTTTGAAGTATCCATTGAAAGTCCGACAAGAAGTACAATTTATCACTATGGATATGTCTGGGACCTATATGCCACTAGCCAAAAAACTTTTTCCAAACGCCAAAATCGTTCTTGATCGTTTCCACATTATCCAGCACCTTGGTCGAGCATTTTTAAAGACAAGAATTGCTATTATGAACCAGTTTGATAAGAAATCACTACCCTATCGAGCCTTGAAAAATCACTGGCGACTCTTTCAAAAGGACAGCCGTAAGCTATCGCTCAACTCTTTCTATTCAAAGACCTTCCGACAAACTTTAGCACCACATGAAGTCGTTGAGAAGACTCTAGACTTTTCAGAAGAGCTCGCTAATGACTACAACCTCTATCAGCTTTTGCTTTTTCACTTTCAGGAGAAGAGGGTAGATGAGTTTTTTGAGTCAATAGAGGAGAACATGAGCAAGGTCAATCACTACTTTCAAACGGTCTTTAGGACTTTTCTTAGACACAAGCAATACATCAAGAATGCGCTAGAAACTGACTATTCAAACGCGAAACTCGAAGCGACTAACAAGTTGATTAAAGACATTAAACGGTTGGGCTTCGGTTTTAGAAACTTCATCAACTTTAAGAAACGTGTCTTCATCACTCTAAACATAAAAAAAGAGAAGACCTATCAGGTCCTCTCTAGATATTAGCTTTTCGTCACCCACTACAGTTGACAAAGAGCCAGAATCTTAATTATACTTTTCTTGATAAAATTTGATTTCATCGCCATCTTCAACCTTAAGTTGGTTGGCTGCTTTTTCACCAAGTTTCCCATTGACATCAAACATCCAATAAATGCCCTTATCTTTATCTTGAGAAATACCATCAATCTCAGTGATGAAGCCATCGTTTTCTTGAACAGAATATACTTCTTCCAAGACATCAAGTACTGTATCCCCTTTTTGGATTTCTACTGATTTTTTCTTACTTTCCTTTTCTGTTTTCAAAATCAAAGTCACCTGACCTTGAACCTTAGACTGATGATTGTTTGTGCTACTAGTAAGTTTAGCTGCCTCATTTTTTCCACAGGCTGCTAGGGTAACAAGTGATAAGGCAAGAAAGAGATAAGTTAATAATTTTTTCATTTCAAAAACCTCCTAAAAATAGACTGGATGAATGGATAAAATAGAAGCGTCGATACTGCATGATAGGTGTCGTAAAGTAGACCAGAAATAACAAAGGTAATCCCACTTTTAAATAGAAGACCATACCCATAATCAAGGAGAACCCCATAGAAAAAGGACAAAAAAGTTACCAAAGCAATCTGCCAGACAAGTGATAACCTAGGTGCAATCAAACTCCAAAGAGCCATTAAGACGCCGAAGGCCAGAATCTGATTAAAGACCCAGGGACCAAAACCAAAGATGAATCCTGAGATGGCCATGGTTAAAGCCATAATCAATAGACCATCTACCAAACCCAAATAAAGAACAGCCACAAAAAACATAGCTGTAATAGGCTGAATATTTGGCAATCCTATAAATGCTGACCGTAATCCTACTGCCAGAGCTGACAGAATAGCTATCCGAGCCATTCGTTGAATCGTTAGTTTCATATATCTATTATGCCAGAAATAAAGAAATATGACTAGTTTTTAAAAATAAAAACTAAAGATTTCTTGAAATACAGAGTGAGATCATACAAATTGTAGAAAATAATGTTCCTTGTTGCCTCTCCCAAATATCAAACAGTTTGAGCAGGCTGAATATTTGATATAAAAAGTGTACTCTCATTCACTATCCTCTGTCATCTTGACAACACTAAATAAATAAGTTATGTTAATTATAAAAGTTAACTTGACTTAATTATTATTTTAAAGTATATTAAACTTAAGGAGGCAACTAATGATCCAAATCGAAAATATTAATGTGTCTTACCAACAGACATTGGCTCTAGATAATATCACCTTAAACCTAGACGGACCAAGTATCACCGGAATTATTGGTCCTAATGGTGCTGGCAAATCAACCCTAATTAAAGCACTTATTGGTATTATCCCTCACTCCGGGCAATTCCTATTCAATAAACAGCCTATTCGTCAGCAATTAAATCGTCTTTCCTATGTTGCACAAAAGGCGGAAATTGATTTTAACTTTCCAATTACTGTCAAAGAGTGCGTCTCTCTAGGCCTCTATTCCAAAACCAAGTTCTTTAAACGTCTAACTAAAAGAGATTGGTCTAAGGTCACAAAAGCTTTAGCTCTACTCGGTTTAAATGATCTGGCCCATCGCCAGATAAGCCAATTATCAGGGGGCCAATTTCAACGGGTTCTGATTGCTCGTTGTCTTGTACAAGAGGCAGATGTCCTCCTATTAGATGAGCCCTTCGTTGGGATCGATTCTGTTAGTGAAGATATTATCATGAACACCTTGAGGGAACTTAAGAAACAAGGAAAGCTTATTCTCATTGTTCACCATGATTTGAGTAAGGTCCCTCATTATTTTGACCAAGTCATCCTCCTCAATCGTAAATTGATTGCTAGCGGGCCTACTAATCTTATTTTTAATGAGGATAATCTCCGTAAAACCTACGGTAACAGTTTATTTTATAAAGGAGATGCAAATGTTTTCTGAATTTATTGATGGTTTGCTAAATTTCCACTTCTTGCAGAACGCCCTTATAACGGCTTTAGTTATTGGAATTGTCGGGGGGGCTGTTGGTTGTTTTATTATTCTAAGAGGTATGTCACTAATGGGTGATGCGATTTCACATGCGGTTTTACCTGGCGTAGCCATTTCCTTTATCTTAGGTATCAATTTTTTCATAGGAGCCATCGTCTTCGGTCTTTTAGCTTCTACAATAATTACCTATATCAAAAGCAATTCCATTATTAAGAGTGACACAGCAATCGGTATTACCTTTTCAAGCTTTCTAGCTCTTGGCATTATTCTCATAGGTGTCGCAAATAGTTCCACAGATCTCTTTCATATTCTCTTTGGAAATATTCTAGCTGTACAAGACTTGGATATGTGGATAACGATTGCCGTTGCCCTTCTCGTACTAACAACAATAAAAATTTTCTTTCGTCCTCTACTCCTGACATCCTTTGATCCAATCTTAGCTAAGTCTATTGGAGTTAGAGTCACCTTCTACCATTACTTACTTATGGTTATTCTCACCTTGGTTGCTGTGACTGCTATGCAAAGTGTTGGCACTATTCTTATTGTGGCTCTTTTAATCACACCGGCTGCTACCGCCTACTTATATGCTAATAGTCTTAAAACCATGATTCTCCTCTCATCAGTTTTTGGGGCCCTAGCCTCTGTTCTAGGTCTTTTTATAGGCTATAGTTTTAACATTGCGGCCGGTTCAAGCATTGTGTTAACATCTGCCCTTCTCTTTCTCATCAGCTTTTTCATCGTCCCTAAACAGAGTGGCATGAATAAGACTTATCAACAATAAAATAAAAGGATGAAAATAATATGAAAAAAATACTATCTATGAAAAAAATACTATCAACAATGGCACTATTACTTTTAGCGGTAGTTGCTTTAGCAGCGTGTAATAATAAACAAGACAGTAGCAAAGATAAATTACGAGTTGTTACGACTAATTCCATTATTGCCGATATCACCAAAAATATTGCTGGAGATAAAATCACTCTCCACAGTATTGTCCCGGTTGGTAAGGACCCTCACGAATATGAACCTCTTCCTGATGATGTAAAGAAGACGTCACAAGCTGACTTGATTTTTTATAACGGTATCAATTTAGAAACTGGTGGGAATGCCTGGTTTACTAAGTTGGTCAAGAATGCCCATAAGACAGAAAACAAAGATTATTTTGCAGTTAGTGATGGTGTTGAGGTGATTTACCTTGAAGGTCAGTCAGAAAAAGGTAAGGAGGATCCCCACGCTTGGCTTAATCTGGAAAATGGGATTATTTATGCACAAAATATTGCTAAGCAACTCATCGCTAAGGACCCAAAAAAACAAGACCTATTACGAAAAGAATCTAAAAACCTATACTAACAAGCTTAGTAAACTGGACCAAGAAGCTAAAGAGACCTTTAACAACATTCCCGATGAAAAAAAACTAATTGTCACTAGTGAAGGATGTTTCAAATACTTCTCTAAAGCCTATGGAGTACCATCTGCCTACATATGGGAAATCAATACTGAAGAAGAAGGTACACCAGACCAAATCAAAACGCTTGTGGAAAAACTCCGTCAAACCAAGGTGCCAGCACTCTTTGTCGAATCTAGTGTCGATGAACGCCCTATGAAAACAGTATCTAAGGATACCAATATTCCTATTTATGCAAAAATTTTTACAGATTCTATTGCTGAAAAAGGGCAAAACGGTGATAGCTACTACAACATGATGAAATATAATCTGGATAAAATCACCCAAGGCTTGAATCAGTAAAAATCTTATCTAAGAAATATTCTGTATTCTTATGATAAATCTGTTATACTAAGGTGAGACTATTTTCAAAGGAAGAGAAATGACACCTAACAAAGAAGACTACCTCAAATGTATCTATGAGATTGGTACTGAAGAAAGCAAAATAAGCAATAAGGAAATCGCAAACCGTATGCAGGTGTCTCCACCTGCTGTGACGGAAATGATTAAGAAATTGATTTCTGAAGACCTCATCATCAAAGACAAAGTCAAGGGCTATCTTCTAACGAAAACTGGTAAAATCAATGTTGCTGAACTCTATCGGAAACATCGCCTCATCGAAGTCTTTTTGGTGGACCACTTGCAATATACTTGTGACCTAATTCATCAAGAGGCTGAAATTTTAGAGCATACTGTCTCTGAACACTTTATCAATGCCCTTGACCGCCTACTCAATTACCCCCAAACCTGTCCACACGGTGGGCAAATCCCCAAGTCAGGCCAGCTCATAGAGGAAATCTACAACCAGACTTTTACACAAGACCTAACTCCTGGAGACTATGTACTTCGTCGAGTTCAGGATCAAATTGATTTACTCCATTATTTGGAAACTGTCGGTCTTAAAATTGGAACACCTTTTACCTTGGAAGGCTTTGACCCTTTCACACAACTCTACCGACTACATATTGATGGAAAGGACGTCCAAATACCAGAAGCTATTGCTAGCAATCTTTATATTGAATCAAACTAAAAAAGCGAGGCTGATGAACACACTTAGATGTGTCATCAGTCTCACTTTTTTTTACATTTGTTTCAAGCGTTCCACCCGTTCTGAAATTGGTGGATGAGTATAAAAGAGCTTCTGCAAACCAGATTCCTTTTTAGGATCATTGATATAGAGGGCTGCACTAGCATCATCCACGTGATGTTGCATTGGCGCACTATTATCAAGTTTGAGCAGAGCATTAATCATACCTTGTGGGTTACGTGTCAATTCGACGCTAGAAGCATCAGCTAGAAATTCACGTTGGCGTGAAATAGCCAACTGAACCAAGGTAGCCGCCAAAGGCGCCAGGATAATGGCAATCAAAGAAATAATGAGAAGAATAATTTCCAAACCGCTACTTCCATTACGGTCATCATCATTTCTACGACGGCCTCCACCCCAGAACATCATATTACGAGCCATCCCAGCTAGCATGGTAATGGCAGATGCTAAGGCAACTGCTATGGTAGAGATTCGGATATCGTAGTTGCGAATATGACTCACTTCATGTCCGATAACCCCTTCAAGCTCCTCACGATTCATAACTGCAAGAAGACCGGTTGTAGCAGCTACTGCAGCATTCTTAGGGCTTGATCCAGTCGCAAAAGCATTCATAGAAGGATCATTGACAATAAAGACACGTGGCATTGGGATTTGGGCCACCATAGCCATGTCCTCGACCACATGATAAAGGTTTGGAGCGCTTTGTTCGTCAACCTCTCGTGCACCATTCATAGCCATAACGACATTAGTTGATTGGAAAATCATGGTAATGGCATAGATAAAACCAATAACTAGGGCAAGAATCAGACCACCAAAGCCTGAACCTAACCAAAGATAGCCAACACCGTAGCCAACAAGGCCCAACAAGAGGAAAAAGACCAGGAGCAAAAGCCAAGTCTTTCTCTTATTTCGAGCAATTTGATCAAATAACATATTAGTTACCTAGTCCACTGAAATCAACCTTAGGCACAGCTTTTTCTTCTTCAGGTGTTTCAAGGAATTCAGCAGACTTAAAGCTAAACATTTTAGCAATAACATTGCTTGGGAATGTTTCCAATTTCACATTGTAGTTACTTGTCACACTGTTATAAAGTTGACGTGAATAGGCAATTTTGTTTTCAGTGTTCGTCAACTCTTCTTGAAGCTGGCTGAAGTTTGCACTAGCCTTAAGGTCAGGGTAACTTTCAGCAACCGCAAAGATTCCAGAAACCTGGCGTGTCAATTCATCACTAGCACGCATAGCTTCTGCTGGCGAAGTCGCCGCTGCTACTTGATTACGAAGTTCTGCTACTTTTTCAAGCGTTGAACCTTCGTATTTTGCATAACCTTTAACAGTTTCAATCAAGTTAGGAAGAAGGTCATTACGACGTTTCAATTGAACATCAATTTGACTCCATGCCTCCTTAGTATGCATACGGCTTTTAACCAAGCCGTTATAACTTGCAATAACAAAAATTACAAGAACAACGATAATGGCAATAATAATCCAAATCATATTTCTATTCCTTTCTTGTACTGAAAAAGAGTCAATTAACCTCTCTTTCAAGTATCTTTGATAGTCTCAGTATATCAAATTTTCAGATGAAAGTGGTAAAATGTGAGTCGTTTTACAAAAAAACTGGACAAGATGTCCAGCTTTTGTATTACTCTTTAGACGTGTGTCGTTTACCTTGGGCTAGGGCATCTGCCTCTGTCATTGTAACGACATTTGCTTTGTTGGTATTGCTAGGCATACTGTTGATGTCATACCAATAAACATCTGCTGTTCCATGACGCGCCACATAAACTGTTCGACTTTCTTCTTGTGCAGGTTGCACATGCTCTGGCTCAGAACTTGGTTGTTCAGTCACCTGTGAACTCTCAGAACTAGGCTCAGATGGCGCTTCAGTAAATTCAGTAACCGTATTTGTCGCTGTCCCATCTGCATAATTGATTTCTGCATTTGGTGATTGGTTATCCAAGATAACATGCGTAACTCCCTGACTGTCAAGAGTCTCCTTATCTCCACCAAGTTTAATTTCCAAGAGATTTCCAGAACCATCAATACCAACATACTGAAGTTCTACTTGACGAGGCAACAACTCATCTCCACTGTAGATAGCTGTTACCTTATAGTCTAACCAATAGTTAGGGTGGAGTGCTAGCCAGTTATCCAAGCGATTCTCGTAATAAAGCATACCTGACTGATTACCTTCGTCGGTTCCTTTATAATTTCCAGAATTCAACCAGGCAGTCATAGGCACTAAATTCTTGCCCTCGTCATTGACACCAGAAAACTGATAGCCAATCAAATGCCCTCGATTCATTAGCCAAGATTTTGATTTACCGTCACCATAATAAAACTTATAGTTATGCCATCCTACAGGATCATATTTTATTTTACCGGGGCGTTTATTCTTTGGCTCGTCCTTATCTTGTAACTGTATATGAGCACTGTGGGCACGTCCTAACTGGTCCTTCTCCTCCATGACAAACTGCTTTTGACCATTAAAAGTCAAGATACCATTGTTCTCATCCGCTTGAACCACTTGAGGGCTCACAGCCGAAGATTGTTTGCTAGTATCAAATGAAAATCCGAATCCTAAAGTAAATACTAAAACAAGAAGAGCAAATAAACGAATCCTACTATTTCTTTTTTCTTTCATCATCTTAACTCCTTAATTTTTCTTATCACTTTAATTATACAGGACCAAATCAAAGTGGATGATTAAAAATAAAGAATAATGATATTAGGTATCTTAGAGCTTGCTTAAAAACAAAAACACCCAATTTAATGGATGTTTCTTACCTATTATTTACCTGCTTTTTTACCTTGTTTTGTAAGATAAACTGTAGATATACTTAGTGCTGCAGCAACTCCGACAAGAAGGAAGACCGTTGTCGTATTAGACTTACCTTTTTCTTTTGAAGTGCTAGCTTGGCTTTCAGAACTCTTGGCCACCTGTTTTGCCTCAGTTGCTTTATCAATACGGGCGACATTCTTAGGTGTGTCATCCTTCTTGCTTTCCGCCAATTCTGACAAATCACTGCTAATCTCTTTGGCAACACCTTCAGAGCTTGTAAGTGATGCCGCTTCTGAAGCTAATGTTTCAGAGGCCATAACCGCCATAACTTTACTTGCAATCACATCCACAGACTTCTCATTCAAAAGAGAATTAAAGCGAATAGCTTCTGAGGCGAGCTGACTGCTTGTTACAGAGATTTTTAGGTCATTGTTACAAGCGACCTGACTATTTGGGGAGATGCTGACAACTTCAGATGTACGTGCTGTTGTTGGAGCTTCAGAAACATTGACATCGACCTGACTTGTTGAACCTTTTTCAATAACTTCTGAAGAAACCTCGCTAATCGGATCCTTTTGTGTACTTTCTGAAGTTGGAGATTTCTCTGGGCTGTCAGAAGTAATTGCTACGTCAACCTGACTAGTAGATGAAGCTACTGAAGTTTCCTCATTCTTTGGTGACTCAGAGGCTGGAGCAGTTGAGCTTCCCTCACTCTTTGGTGTTTCTGATGCTGAAGTTTCGGAAGCCACTTCACTTGTTGAGGATTCAGAAACTGGAGTGCTTGAACTTTCCTCACTCTTTGGTGTTTCTGATGTTGAAGTCTCAGAAACTACTTCACTAGTTGATGCTTCGGAAACTGGAGTGCTTGAACCTGCCTCACTCTTTGGTGTTTCTGAAACTGAAGACTCTGAGATCACTTCACTGTTAGAAGTCTCGGAAACTGGGGCGCTTGAGCTTGCTTCACTCTTTGGTGTTTCTGATGCTGAAGTTTCGGAAACTACTTCACTGTTTGATGTCTCGGAAATTGGAGTACTTGAGTTTTCTTCACTCTTTGGTGTTTCTGAAACTGGAGTGCTTGAACTTTCCTCACTCTTTGGTGTTTCTGATGCTGATGTCTCGGAAATTACTTCACTTGTTGATGCTTCGGAAACCGGAGTGCTTGAACCTTCTTCACTCTTTGGTGTTTCTGAAACTGAAGACTCTGAGATCACTTCACTGTTAGAAGTCTCGGAAACTGGGGCTGATGAACTTACCTCACTCTTTGGTGACTCGGAAACTGAAGTCTCTGAGACTGGATTATTGACAGGTTTTGGTTCAGTTTTTGTTGGAGAAACTGCTGAGACAGCCCCAACAATCGTCGCCTTATTGTCAATCGTATTATTAGATAAACGGATTTCTCCATTACCATTGTCACCCATCTCAAAGTTTTTGGTAATCACTGAATCAGCCAAGGTATTCAATAGTTTATTATTGTAGACATCGACATTCTTGATTGTTCCACGAACTTGTTGGAAATCAATGGCACCACGATGGAGCTTATAGAGGTCATTAGTTGTCCCTGAACGTAGAATGGTATTGTCATGAATCTTAATTCCAGAATCATTGAGGTCAAAATTGTGGCCTGCAAAGACAGTGTTTACACGGATACCTGCTCCAGCAAAGACATCCTTGATGAGGTTTCCTGAAATTTCATGCCCCTTACCACCAAAAATACCGATACCAGCCGCACGCCAGCCTGATTCAATGGTGTTGTTAAGGAATTTATTATTTTCCTCAGCTGCTGCATTTGTCCCATTTGAAATACTTGACCAGATAGCTAAACCATCATCACCATTCCCACGGATATTAGAGTTTTTAACTGTTGAATTCTTGGTCCCTTGGGCAAAGTTAATACCATCAGCCAAGTTATTACGGATACGAGCATTTTCAACGACAAGACCATCCGTATACTTCATATTCCCCGTCTGGTCGTAGTCTCCAATCCACATACCGACTTCGAAATGCTGAACCCAGATGTCGTGAATTTTCGAATCCTTACCAAGTGTTCCCGAAATAGCCTTGTACTGTGCATCCTCGTTATAACGAGACGTCAAGTTGGAATCCATGTAAAGATTGCTCAACTCAATGCCATTACTATTATGACCGAAGACAATACCACCACCATAGCGTTTGTCACTTGTAAAGTGTAGTTGCGTATGCCAAACACCGGCACCTGAGATTTTTAGATTATCAGCTTCGATATTAACTTGTTTATCAAAATTGAAACGTCCTTCTGGAATATAGACAGATTTTCCGCTGGCTTTAGCTTCTTCCACAGCCGCAAGTAGGGCAGCAGTGTCATCACTATCATCATTGGCAGACGCACCCTTATCCACGATACTGATACTATTTTCACCTTGGGCAACAGGCGCTGGAGCCTGTTCAAGCTCAATAAAGTCAATACCGTAAGGGACATTGTCATCTTTCTTCTTAACTAGAGAAATCCTATCTCCAGATTTCAATTGGATATCCTTGAGGAGAAGACGTGTCTCATCAAAACGAAAACGTGCACTTGAACCATCAATGGCTTGATCATACTCATGGTCCCCTTTAAGGTACTGCCATGCTGAGTGAGATGACAAATCAAGATTACCAACGCTTGAACCATTGACCTGCACATCCAACTGACCTGATGCACCATCAGGTATTGTATAACGCACATTCAAAGCATTGGCTGGCTCAGTGACATTGAAAGTAACTGCCGCATCCTTTTTAGGAAGTTCAACATAAGTTTGGTTAGTCGCTTCCACAGCCGTAGATTCCATGTCCGTTGACTGCTGGATTGTAGCACCATTTTCAACACTTGCATTTTCTGCCTCATGAGTCGTATAAGGCATTTTTGCACCGTAACCATCTGTGCTGTACTCCTTGACTTGACCTTGGTCCTCAGTCGCATTGGTTAAGACATTTGCTGAAATTTCTTGAGTTTGAGGGTTGCTTGTCTCAACCAATCGATCAATGGTCGGAGTCTGTTCAGCTGCTTGAACAGTGGTAACCTGTGGCTGAGCTGGCATAATATTGGCAGGCTGTGACGCTTGTACTGGCTCAACTGATGCTGGTTCGGAAGTCGCCAATTGTGCCGTTGAGGCTGTTTGAGGTGTCTGTGCCTGATTTGAGGCATCAGTCAAATCACTAATCGATTGTGCCTCATCAGCCTGAGCTGCTTGCCCATTGGCAAGAGCCATAAAGCCAATCAAGGCTGACGCTGCCCCAATAGAATATTTACGGATGCTGTACTTTGGTTTCGTTTTTCTTTCTTTAAACAAGTCTATTCTCCTGATACTTTTTTCACAATCTCTCTATTTTAGGACCAAGCCGTCCTTTGAAAGAAAATAAAGTTTCCCTCATATTAAAGATTGTTAATAATGCTGTTGTTTTTCTTATTAAAAACAAACCAAAGTAAATTATAAGGGATGAAAAAGTAAAAAAAAAGGCTAGGCTATCCATTTTAACAAGGCCTTAACAAAATTGTCATATTAGAAAGTTCAGTCATTCATCTCTAAATTATAGTCTAAAAATGTCGCACAAAAAGGTGATTTCTTTCACGTGTAAGAAAGAAAAAACTATGAATTTCCATAAAGGCTTATTTAGCAAGAGTTATCAGCCAAAACAATCAAAATGTTTTAAATCTGTTTTCTCAGATTTCTGTCAAACGTTTGACAGTCTTTTTTAATTTTACGCTTCAAAGTATTATTTTCCGAATGTTTTAGTATTACAAATGTTAAACACCCAAAAATAAAAAAAGAGACAATAATCTGTCTCTGATTTTTCAAAAAAATAACTAACCTAACTAGATTTTACGATAACATTGCCTCTAGTTCTTCAAGCGACAGACCAGTCACATCTGATACTACTTCTAGAGATAGACCTTTTGAGAGCATCTTACGAATCAACTCTAAGCGCTCCTCATGACGACCTCGTTCCAAGCCTTCTTCACGTGCTTCATCAATTGCTGTTTCCATGGTCATATCATAATTTTCTTGAATACGTATGCGTTCATCAATCATCGCCTTTTCCTCCTGTGTCCAGCTGGATGAATCCAGTAATGAATCGGCATGCGTGACCGCTTGACTAGGTGCCTTGGAAAATGGAAGATTCCCAAAGAACTCTAGCCACTGCCGCCCTTCATCCGTAATATGCTTACCTTTATTATACTTATCCAACTCTAAAAAGGCAATCTGAAGAAGATTCTGACGTTTTCCGTCCTTATAGTAGACATTCAAAGGCCTACCCGTCCGACTATTGGCCATCCAATAAGTATTAATCGGGGACTCCTCATCTGGCAACAAGGTCTTCTCCAAGATAGCTATACCATAGACCGGCTCCATCTGCTCATACATCTTGTGTGTCTGTCCTTGTTGGCGTAATTGCTGCACATTTTCTACTAGCTGGCTAGCCAAATAATAATGAAAACGATTGAGAAAATAATGCTGCTTACGCACCTGAATCTCAATGATAACCTCGGTTCCATCATTCAACTTGGCTCGAACATCCACCGAGGTTGAAAAGAGCTCATCCTCGTCAAAGTCCTTTTTATGAAGCTGTGTCCCCTCCAAAATCTGAGCATCCACAACATCCAAATCCAAAATATCTCGAATAAATGCCACCGTCACCTCAGGCAGGCTGAAAATCTTCTTAGCCATAATATCCAAGGTCGGTGAGACATGCTTATGTCTTTTTTCCATCTACTTCTCCTTAATAAAAAATAGAGGGTTGGCCCCTCTACTTCTATTATTCGGAAAAAGCCTTTGATTGCACTATAAGATCCATTAAGAAACTAAATAATAGTTCACTTTCAAGTCTCTAAATTGATCATAACCCAAATACTCATCATTCTGCAAGCGACCTAAAACAATGCTTGGATGAATACCAATCTCATCAGCAAATTTCTTAATCGCTTGTTTATCAAAGCAAGCTTCATCTATAAATCTTTGATAGTCTTGAGGGTCAATTAGTAAATCTTTCGCAAACTGGTCTGCTAGCTCCTCAGAACGTCGATAAGAGTCACTACCTCCGTCATCAGATGAAAAGTCATTCTGCAGAATATGTCCAATCTCATGGAAAAGTGAAAACCAAAAAATATCCGATGCTTTATTACGATCTGTTAATAACAACAAGACACTACCGTTTCCAAATTTCTTTGTTGCACCATTTAAATTGGCATTTGCTAAAGCAGGAAGGCCCACTAGGACAACCCCACACTCTAGCAAGATATCGGTCAACTCTTGAGCAAAATCCTTTGGATCTTGTCTTGTCAAGTCTCTTAAAGTTGGTAAGCTTTTCTCTAACTTTCTGCGATTAAGCTTCGTGGTCGTTTTATTACGAGCTTTTTTAGATGCTAACTCTAACATGATATTGGAATTAACGATACTCTTTTCGGTAAAGTCACGTGTATTACGATAACTCACTAAATGGTTAAAAGTCACGAGATATTCTAAACTCGATACCTCCAGAATTTTCCGAAGCTCTGTAATCTTTTCACCAATACTATAGCGCTTCTCTGGAACGTAGCCTTTTTGTTTAAAATACTTAAAGTCAATCATATCACAGATTTCCTTCTCGCGACCCTGATCAAGCTCTCTTTGTTCTACAATTTCAGCCACTTTCACATCATAAATGTTTTGAAGGTTGAGCCAAGTCTGCATAGAAACACCACTTAACTTGGCTAACTTATGAGCTGTCTCCTTACTAATAGACTCCTCAGCATTAACTAGCTTGCTGACAGTCTTGGCAGAGACTCCCAAACGCTCCGCAAATTCTTTCTGAGTTACGTTATAGTCCTCAATTAAGTCTTCAACATACTGACCTGGATGAAAAGCAACCAGGTCTTTGTACTCAACCACTTTTTTACTCATAATGATTGCTAACCTCCTCTATTTTCAAGATTTCGATTTCTACCGGACTAGAAAACACCTTCTCAAAATCTTCCTCACGAAATCCTACAATCAAACGATAGGAACTCCTTCGACCATCTATATCTAAAGCAAACTGTCCATTTCTCTTTCCCTTTAATTGGTGAAAATGATACTTAGGAAAAGCCGTCACACTAGCCAAAGAATCCGATACTTCCAAAAGGTTAATCAACTGGTGCAACTTTAATGCAACCTTATCCGAAAAATCCTTTTTCGCTCGCCTCAACTCAGTGCACTGTTTCTCAACAGTTTTATTTGTATAGATAAGCTTCATAAATTCCTTTCTGCTCGATTTAAATTACCTTTTTGGTAATTTAATATTATCAAATTCATAGAAAAAAGACCAGTCAAAACTTCATTTGACTGATCCTTCTTTTATCATTTAACTAATAAACTACCCCTTAAATGCTTCCACAAAAGCCTTGAGTTCTTCGTCTACTTCTGGTGTTGTTCCATGAAGCTGGCCAAGCATGTCAAGAAGGGACGCTGTCTGACTTTCAATCGTCGCATTAGTCTGATTAATCTTAGCTACAATCTCGGTCAAGGGCTCCACTTCTTCTTCCTCAAAGGTATCCACATAACGAGGAATATTAAGGTTGTAGTCATTTCCCACAATCTCTTCAAAGCTAGCCAGATGAGCGAACTTGTCCATATCCTCACGGCTCTTATAAGCATCAAGAATCTTCTCAATATGAGCATCCGTCATGATGTTCTGATTTTTCCCCTTATCAAACTCCTTAGAGGCATCGATAAAGTAAACATCACGATTGGTGCGGTTCTTTTTGAGAATGATAACCGTCGTCGGAATACTGGTGTTAAAGAAGATATTAGCAGGCAGACCGATAACCGTATCAATAGCACCTTCTTCCAATAAAGCTTTACGAATGGTCCCTTCAGCATTACCACGGAAGAGCACCCCATGTGGTAGGACGATAGCCATAACACCATTGTCTTGTTTCAAGTGATAGTAACCGTGCAAGAGGAAGGCAAAATCAGCCTTAGACTTAGGTGCTAGTTTCCCAAATGGTGAGAAACGAGGATCATCCATGAAACCTGAGCTAGCAGACCACTTAGCTGAATAAGGTGGATTCATGAGAACACCGTCAAAGTTAGTCGGCTCCTGGGTTGGCCAATCCTCATCCAATGTATCAGCGTTGTGCAAAAACTGATTTTCAATTGGCACACCATGCAGAATCATGTTCATACGTGCCAGGTTATATGTTGAGGTATTCAACTCTTGACCAAAGTAAACCACTGTCTGTGGTTGACGTGAATAGCGTTTGGCGTTAAGCAAGAGTGAGCCTGACCCCATAGTCGCATCGTAAAGGGTAAAGCCTTGCTTGTCCTCACGTCCTAAAAAGGCAATCTGAGTCATGAGCTTGGCAACAGGTTGCGGTGTATAGAACTCACCAGCTTTCTTACCTGAATCCGTCGCAAACTGACCAATCAAGTACTCGTAAGCATCACCAAGCATATCACCAGCATGACCAGCCACATCTAAGACCGCCAACTCCTTCATCACAGCCACAACAGTCTGGTTTTGCTTTTGTGGAGTCGCCCCAAGTTTCTTAGAGTAGAGATCGATATCTTCAAAAAGGTTTTCATAGAGCTCGTCACTCTGTTCAATATCACGGAAGCCCTGAGCCAAGTCCTCTAGCTGGAAGCTTCCATCATTCACTCGCTCTACCAGTGCCGTAAAGGTCAAGTCAGGATGAATGGCATAGCTCATCTCATCAGTGATGACTGCCAAGAGGTCCTCGTGAGTCTCCTCGTCCTCATAGTATTTACGATAGACTGCCAGTGCCTCTTCCAAGCTTTCTGTCTCTTCCTCCATGGTCTCTGCCACGAAAAAGAGCATCTTGTCCGACAAATACTTGTAAAAGACCATGCCCAAGAGATAGGACTTGTAGTCATTGGCATCCATCTTAGAGCGGAGTACATCCGCTGAGTTCCACAGGGCTTGATAAAGCGACTGGGAGGTTTGTGTTATTTCTGACATAATGTTTCTTTCTAGTTTAATTTATCTGATAATCCATTTATATAACTTAAATAATCAGGATGTACAAATATTTGACTTTCCGCATGCTTTAATTGGAACTGATTTATCCGTTCAACAAAGAGAATATCTTCATCTGAAAGAGCTGTTAATCCATTGTCCAAATTGTTAAATATTCCACAATTAAAATCTTTTGAAATCATCTGAATAAGTATTTTAGGAGTTAACGGGTAATATACAAATGTTGCTCCTATGCTAATTCCATTATCATCATAGGAGAACGAGTCGCTTTCGGTATTATACATAACAACTGGTGAATCACTTGTAATAAAAGGTGTTCTAGAATTATTATAATATATAAGCAACACTTTATTATTCAATTCATGAGAAAGAAAATCTAAAATTGCTTCATCGGCTATCGATTCTATATATGAATCTTTAACAAAATTATCCTTTTTCTTGTCATTGGATAAATGAAGAATTTCTTCTGTTGTTTTGTCAAGTAATCCTTTCCCATGCTCAAATCTACGCTTTAGAAACCCAGGTACTCTCAATATTTGAAATATAGCCATTTTTGCTAGATTTTTGCGTTGTATATCAGATAATATATTATTTCTAAAATTGGACAAAGTAATAGTTGAAATTATATTTGTTAAAGTCATGCCATATAGATGTTCAATATTATCAGCAAAGTATTTTTCCCAATATTTACTATTTCCTTTATTCGTTACATCGTAATAGTTGTTCTTAAAAGCAACATTTTTTATCGCATCAGTAAATATTTTTTTTGATTCAAGTTGATAAACGCCAATATGATATCCAGCATTATTGCTATTTCTTCTAGCAAATCTCTTCAAATAACTTTGAGGTACAATATGATGCTTTGTGTTCGCATTTTTCATAATTCCCCTTCTAAATAAACATATCCTTCAATAGTTTCTTTTTTAGTGTTTCGAGCTGAGAAATTTTTTCTTGATGAGAGTTGATGAGGTTATCGAGGTTTGAGAAATAGGTGCCGATGGCTTGTTGTTCCTTTACTGTCGGCACTGCAATCTTATAAGTAATGAGGTTTTTATAGTACAACCGAACACGTGTACCGCCCAATTTTTGCATAGTTGAAAATCTTAAAAATAATCTAGAGTTATTCAAATGATAAAGTAGAAAATCGATATCAGAACTATCGTTACTAATAAAAACAGGATATTCTTTAGATACCAGAACATCAGTTTCAAAATTATTCTTATTAAACTTAAAAATAGAATCATCCGACATATGACGATATGTGACATAGCCAATTGGAACTCTATGAAAATCAAGTGTCAAATCTATTCCTGTTCTTCCACCTTCAAAATAATCATTCTGTAAATAAAGACCTTTTCTAGAAGATGTTGCAATAGGAAAACCTGACGTACCTGATATTACCTCGTCATAATTTTCAATCAATGTTCCTAAGTTAACTACTTCCCACTCACCTTCAAATCCATCCAACCGAATCTCAGGCACTGTCTGCCCAGCTTTTGGAAACATCTTAGAGAGCATGGTTGCCTTGAGTGATTGGTAATTGGCAAGATTGTCCTTGTAGCTAGCCAAAAGGTCGTCGAGGGAGCGGAATAGTGAGCCAATGGCAGATTGTTCAGGAAGACTAGGAAAAGGGATTGGCATTTTTTTGAAGACTGAATCTTTAATTGCAAAACGATCTGATCTGGCTCCAGTATCTCCGTTTAACTTCATAAATTTATGCCAATATGAAGTATCAAAGTATTTTGCTAAGAAGAAAACATCAATATTTTGAGTTCTAAAAACATAATACAAGGGGGACATCACTCCTGTACTATTCGAAAAATTTGCTTTTATAGGACCTACTGGAGCTTTATTTGATATCCTTGGGTTATATACAAAATCATTAGGCTGAACCACATAATAACTATTTAGGTTCTTTAAATTAGCAATACTTTTATCAAAGAAATCACGTTGAGGAATAATACCAAATTCTGCCGAATTTGTTAACACATTCTCGAATTTATTATTAATATTTTTAGTCTTTACTTTTTGAGAAATGGAATCTAGTTCAACAACTTTCCAAAGATCTTTAAACTGATTAAACCTAATGTTTGGTTCTTTATTTTGAGTATTCATTTCTAATCCTCAATTTTTGGAAATTGGGAATTAATTTCCTGGCGGATATTCTCAATATTATCACTGAATTCTTTGATTTTCCTAACAATCTGATCAACAATCTCTTTTTCGATTGGATTCTTGATATTTGCAATCATCTCGTCATTAGGAAATACTATTTCATCTCCTAACTCATAAATCGAGTTAAAAATTTCTACCAAATTATCCTTACTTAAATCTTGCGGGCTAATCTTCTGTTCTCCAATATTAAAGAAACATTTTTTGCCATCATTGGTTAAGATTTCCATATATTTCTCCTTTTTTATGATATGTATCTATTCCTGCTTCCATAGCTTCAACGAACTTTTCAAAACTACTTTCAGAATTAAGTTTTGAATCACTTATTTTATTTGAACTAAATTCACCAGTTAAAATAGTATATTCATTTTGCTCATTTTTAGTTGTCACCACTAAATAATCTGGTTCCAAGAGGGCACCTAGAGTAGAATTATGTGTTACGACAAAAACCATTCTACGTTTAGCTAGCTCTTTTAAAGCACTGTTTAATTCTGTTTGAATATAAGCATTATCTAATGACGATTCAGGTTCATCTATCAAAATTACATTTTTCTGTCTTGCTTCATTCAGTCTCATCATTAAAGCAAATCCGACTGCTTGACCACCAGAAGCCGGAGTGCCGTCTGAGTCGAGGAGTTTTACTTCCTTATGCATAAAATATTCCGCAAGGTTAGTACTATTATAAAATTTTTTATTTTTGAGATTCTTTAAAAAAGTAATATAATTTTTAGACAAATAAGGCTTTATCAAATCTTCTTGAACACTCTCTTGTGTAGTAAAGTCTACCCTAAATTGGCTGGCATTTTGAAATGGAGTCAAATTTACGATAATTTGATAACCATGAATCTTTTCTCTTTTTAACTCGGTAGTTGTAATAACTTTGCATAAAAAGGAACTGATACTTTTCTCAATTTGCTTTTTCTTAATTACCTTACTAATTTCGATATCGTGAACATTTCTTATACCAGTTTGATTAGTTAAAAAATCTTTTGAATTTCTTAAAATCAAATTTACATTTTCTCTAATATATTTTGCTTTATTTTTTTCAATCAATATTTTCCGAAGTTCATTATAAGTCTCAATAAAAAAACCTCGTTTAGAATTTGAATCTCCTAAAAGAGTCCATATTCGCTCATTATTGATTAGTTGTAGTAAAGAATTTAAACCTTCCTCAATGTAATCAGTAGTTTGAAGTTCAAAAGGGGCTTCTCTAAATAGCTTAAACTGTTGTGACTTACCTTTTCTATCAAGATCACTTGCATATTCTTTCACACTGTCTAGAAATAATTCAATGTCTTCATCATAGCTTTTATCAATACTATCCAAATAGCCTTTTATTGAGAGAAACTGCCTGTTGTATTTTTCTTTCCAGTTTTCAAATGCTTTATTTCCTTGTTCTTTCCTTTGCTTTTCAATATAACTATCAGCCTTAGCCGTTTCAAACTGAGCTATTTCATAAATTTCTTCCTTATCAAACTGTTTTTTTATTTGTTCAAGAAAGTGAGTTTTCCCTGTTCCTCTTTTACCAACAACCAAATTCAAACCAGTTGATAAGTTATATCCATCAATTTCAACAACATCCTGTAAATTGTCTCTTGTTAGACTTACTTTACTCTTATCAGAAATACAATTTTTTATTTCTGAAAAATTACAATTATCAATCTGAATATATGTACTCTTACTCTTTAACTTATCAATATCGTTCCTATCAGGATCACTATCAATTTTAGTAGCATGTGCATCACTAAATAAAACAGGAGTTAAGCTATCTTCTTCATTTTTAATAATTTGAAATTGAAATTGATTCCTAACTCCACCTACTGCAGTAACTTCTTGTAACTCAATAGGTATTTCATCTATTCCTTTACTTTTACCCAACTCAAATATGTATATTCCCTGATTCCAATTTTTCAAATTTGTAAATAATTCATCAATTGTTATGCTTGAATTTTGATCCACATGTTTTTCTTGTAACCAACTAGAAAAATCTGTTAACTCATCAACCATACTGTCAGGAAAAACAATGTTAACATGAAATTTTTCCAAAGCCAATTCCATTCCGGGAAATACAACAACTGGCTCTCCATTTCGAGCTTTCAACATGTCTTTCTTAACCTGAAGATAATTATCTTTATCAAATAAATCGTGATTAGTGATTGCAATAGCATCTAGATTTGCTTCATTCACATACTTTATTAACCATTTGGAAGAATATGTAAACTCAGAATCTTTAATTGATGGTACTGTGTGAATATGAAAATCAATTTTTTTAACCATATGAATAATCTTCCTTTATTATCTCCTACCTCCCCACTCTCAGCGGTTCAATGACCTCTTCGATGAGTTTGGTGTAGGCTTCTTTGATGTGTTTTTTGTAGCTGAGCGGGTTGAGGGCATCAGCTGTTTCTGCTTTGTAGTCTTTGTAGCGTTGGCTCTTGGTGAGCTGGCTTTCTCCAGATTGCTTCTTAGCACCTTTACGATAGTGTTGGACGTAGTAACGAAGTTCATCGAATCCGACATACCATTCTCTGGCAAAGCGTTTGAGATGGTCGTCGATGATGGCTTCAATCATAGTGTCCAAGACGCCAGTAATCGATTGTCCTTGGTAATCTTTAGGATTGGCTTGGACTTCTTTCCACAAGTTTCGGATGATTTCGGCTAATTTAGGATTAGTCCTCTCCAGACTCTGGATATAGTTATCAACAGTTTCGATATCTTTATCACTGAGAGCCTGTGGACTATCCTCTTCCTGCTGAATCATACTTTGAATCAAGGTCAGGATGTAAGCATAGTTAATCTCGTCGACTTGGACGGATTCCAGTTCGTAGTGGATATCAAAGAGATTATCATCACCATCGTCTTCGGCTCGGCTTTTGAGCTCTGCTAGGATATTTTGATAGATTCCTAGATAGGTTTCGAGCTTTTCATCTGATAGTCCTGTCTCCGTATAGATAGCCGCTTCATCGTATTCGCTATAGACACGGATAGATGCCAGATACTTGTCGAAGGTCTGGTATGCCTTGGCAATGCGACGGAGTTGTGGGCTAGTGGCCTGCTCAATCGTGATGACATAGTTTTCCACATCTTTCACTTTTACTTGGAAGTCGATCCAGGCTTGGATAAAGTTAGCTTTTTCTTCTGCCCAGTCTGGGGCAGTGACGTCATTTTCACCACCGTTTGAGTAGAGTCTAAGGGCGTTATCCACAGCCTCTTTAAAGGCCTCTGGTCTTTGGAAGGTGATGATATGACCATAACGCTTTTTACTGTCAAAGATGCGGTTAGTGCGACTAAAGGCTTGAATCAAATCCTGTGGACGCATGGGCTTACGGTCGATAAAGAGAGTGGATAGACATGGGGCATCAAAACCGGTCAAAAGACGGTCAACGACGATGACCAAATCCAACTGCTCTTTACGAGGAATGAATTTGTCTAACTTTCTTGCTAAACGATTATTGATATCCGTGTTAAAACCACGTAAATCAGCCATATTAAAATGGGTCCCATACTCTTGATTGTAATCGTCCATGACCTGTTTCATGTGCTCTTGGTAGCCGATAGATTCTTCTTCATTTTCCGACACTGAGTAAGTGACTGTCACCTTTGGAAAGTCAAGTAGCACGCGCTTAACCCGCTCTGACACCTTGACACGTTCCTGTCCTGCCTTGATACTCTTGAGCAGATTGTAATAGGCCTGAGCCTGTGGAATGGACTTAACGGTTAAGATGGCCTCGTAGGTCTTGCCCTCACCATTTGGGAAGCCCAACTGTTGATAACTTTTGTTTAGGATAGCATCCAAGACTTCTAGCATGTGCTCTTTATCTTCATAGACAGAGTCAGGAAGGTCTTCTTCAGGAATCGGCGAAATAATGGTATTACGATAGTCCACCTTAAATCCCAGAACTGCCCCGTCATGGATGGCTTCTTTGACCGTATACTCATGGAGGCGTTCGCCATATTGTTGGTGGGTGGTTTGTGCCAAATCACCTAATTGCTTGCGTTTATTTTCCTTAAAAATCGGTGTGCCTGTAAAGCCATACCAGAGCGAATTGTGGAAAAAGCCTTTGATGTCTTTTTGCGTCTGTGGTGTGACCGCACGGTGACATTCATCCACAACGAAAGCCACACGAAGGTCCTTGATTTTCTCCGAATCCTTTTGGTATTTACCTTCTTGGAACTTGCGCATCATGGTTGTGATTTTCTGGATAGTCGTCACAATCACACGCTTATCATTTCCTGCCAAACACTTGACCAAGTCATGGGTATTGTCCGTTTCGTCAATATCAATGACATCATTAGCGGCGTAAGAAAGAAAGGACGACGTCGTCTGCTGGTCAAGGTCCCTACGGTCCACGACGAAAATTGTCTTCTGAATAGCTGGAATCTGCAAGAGGTTGCGAGCCACCTTGTAGGAGGTTAGGGTCTTACCAGAACCTGTGGTATGCCAGATATAGCCTGATTCCTGTCGGCGAGAGGCATCTTGAACAGACTCGATGGCATGGATTTGATAGGGACGTAAGAGGATGAGGGCTTTTTTACTATCATCAATGACGGAATACTGCATCACCATCTGATGGGCACGTGGAATAGATAGGACCTCATGGGCAAAGTCCATGAGACTGGTCATGGGTTTATTATCTTTATCCACCCAAGATGTCAAGAATTGTTTATTGAGCTTATCCTCTCGTGCAGCTGCAATGTAGCGTGTGTCTACTTTATTAGTCACAACAAACATCTGAAGGGCAGAATAGATGCCACGTAACTTTCCTTCACGGTCATACTTTTTGATTTGATGAAAGGCATCCAAAAAGGCCACACGATGACTCTTGAGCTCGATATGGATAAGAGGAAGGCCATTAATCATCAGTGTCGTATCTAAACGGCGGTCCTGATCTTGTGGATAAGCCTTATCACGTTCTACTTGATTGACTACTTCGTAACTCGATTTTCCAGCAGCAATATTATCACGCCAGATGACAGAAAGTCGGATAGTCCCAAGGCTAGCATCTTCACGCTGTACCTCAACTTTAGCAATACCATTTTCACCCGTCAACCACTTAGCAGCTTCATAATAGTTAATGAAGTTAAGCTGGTTCTTGATTTGGCGCTTCTCCTGCTCGGTCAAGGGATGGTCAGCGAGTAGGGCAACGTTATTTTGTGCTAACTTCTCAAAAAAGTTGTCCCATAATTGATCTTCATTTTTTAAGTCTGGGCGATAGGTCCACTGACTCTCCCCAGAGATTAATTGCTCGATTAATTGACGTTCTATCTCAAGTTCTGGAGTAACTGGTGGCATGACTTATCCTTTCAATAATGTCGTAATCCCTTACATTATAGCATTTTCACAGTTTCTTTCATAGTTTTGGGAAAATTCAAACAAAAAAACACGGGAAGTCCGTGTTAATCGTTTTAGAATAGCAAATGATAATTGTTATGAAAGTACGTTGTCTTCCCTAAACTTACTTCACATGTGAATCAAGTGGGACTACCGCCAATGTCTTACCTAGACTCGCCAGTATTTTAAGAACCGTATCTAACTGAGGTGCTGTTTTACCTGTCTCCATACGTGCGATAACAGGTTGTTTGACACCACTTAGCTCTTCAAGTTTCTTTTGGGAAATGCCTTGTTTTTTACGAGCATCAATAATCTCAAGCATCAGTGCGACACGGAGTTCACTCGCCGCAATTTCCTCTCTAGTGAAAATAGTTTTCTGCAAATCATCCCAACTACTTCCAATTGCTGGATTCTTTTCTCGAGCCATCTTACAATCCTCGCTTTCTTATATCATCTAAAGCTTTTTGAGCCTTCATCAGTTCCCGTCTTGGAGTCTTTTGTGTCTTTTTCACAAAATGATGAAGCAAAATAAAACTATCATCTAGCCATGCTGCAAATAAAATTCTATCTCTTAAGGGTCTTAGTTCCCAAATCTCTCCTTCCAAATGTTTAATGAATGGTTCACCAATCATGGTTCCTCTATTTTTTAACATAGTCAGGTAGTCTTGAATTTTATGTAATTTGATTCTAGAATCTTTGCTTGAATTTATGGATAATGTTTCAATATACTCTCTAACAGGTTCATGTCCATTTCTATCTTTATAAAAATGAATAGGATACATACAAATCTCTCTCCCTATATTATAACTTATAAGTACTTGCATGTAAATACTTATAAGTTATTATTTTTAAATATCACTATTTAAATTTATATTCGTAAAAGGTTAGGAAAAATGATAAAAAGCCACCTATAGTGGCTCAGAATGTATATTATTTATGATCTAGACATGGCAAAAATACGAGTAAGCGACCAAATTTTGTAGCCCTTTCCATCTGGAAAAGGTTTATCGGAGGCTTTTTATTCCTCCCTATGAATGGTAAACCCTGTAGCTTGTTGGTTAGCCATGATGGTCATGTCTGAAATCTGGACACGTCTTGGTTGCTTGGTGACGTAGAGAACTGCGTCCGCAATATCTTGAGCCTGGAGGGCTTCTAAACCTTGATAGACTTTGGCTGCCTTATCCTTATCACCGTGAAAGCGAACTTGAGAAAAGTCGGTCTCAACGATACCAGGCTGAATGGTTGTCACCTTGATATCTGTGGCAATGGTATCGATACGCAGCCCATCACTGAAAGTTTTCACTGCGGCCTTGGTGGCTGAGTAAACGGCTGCCCCTGCGTAGGCATAGATGCCCGCCGTAGAGCCCATATTGATGATATGGCCCTCATTGGCAGCAACCATGCTTGGCAAAATATGACGTGTCACCATCATCAAGCCCTTGACATTGGTGTCGAGCATGGTCAGCATGTCCTACTCCTCATAGTCTTGATAAGCTGTTAGACCTAGTGCCAGACCTGCATTATTGACCAAGACATGGACTTGCCCCACGCTTTTGAGAATAGCTTGGCAAACATCCTTGACCATGGCCATATCTGTGACATCCAGGGCAAAGGTCCAAACTTTTTGATTTGGATAGGTTGCTTGGAGCTCTTCTTTTAGAGCTCCTAAGCGCTCCACGCGGCGACCTGTTAGGATGAGATTTTCTCCCTCTTCGGCAAAGGCACGCGCCGTTGCTTCGCCAATTCCTGATGTTGCTCCTGTAATAAGTACATTTTTAGACATAAAATTCTCCACTTCTATGATTCCGCTGTCTCTAATCGTTGTTGGTTAATTCACTCAACTTCTTGATAAAATCAGGAAGTTCTAGCTTGGGCAGGTTAGATTTCTTGTTTCCCGACTTCCAAAATATCCATAGCAACTGGTTGAAACCGTCCTGCAAGACCTTCTTTTGTTGGTCCGTGAGATTGCCAAATTCTTGCAACAGTTGGCCTAGCTTAGGAAGAGTTTTAATCCCAATATCATCCAGACTTTCAATTCCAGAATCAAGAATGGTATCAAAGAATAAATCACAGACTTGCTTGAGTTCTTGATTTGGCAAGGTCTCAATCCATTCTTGGAAGGTCTCTTTCAAGCGTTGACTCAGGTCTGTGGGCTGGTCCACATAAACAAAATCTCCTGCTTCCAGTTCAACCTGCCAAAGCAAGACATTGTGTTGAGCGATGCCTATGCCATCTGCTGCTACGAGCTTTGCGACCTTGTCCCAGTAGAGCATGACTCCCACAACTGATTCTTGAGGTCTGATAACCGTCATCTTGGGTTTCAACTCTTGGTAAGAAGGCTTCTCTAAGAGGGGCTTCATCAAGCCCGGAGAATCAAGAAGCAAGAGCTCTGCTATTTGCTCACGCAAGGCAGTCGAACTCTGAACAGCCGAATAGAGGGCAAGATTGCCACCCTTGGAGTGTCCGGAAACAGCGATATGGCCACTGAGGTTTGGCAAGTGCTTCTCCAGAAAGGCCATAGCTGAGCGATGGGCAGGAATTTCCCGACTGTAGGTCAGTTGAAAATCCTCCTTCCAACCAATAACGCTATCATCTGTCCCACGAAAGACAATCTGCTGGTAGTCCAATTCAGGCAAGCTGAAAATCATAGCCGCAAACTGCTTTTCCACTTCCTTGTCCAAGACACTACAGTAGTCACTTAGATTAAGTCCAGCGAAACGCCTAGACCTGACCATGGCTTGAGCCAAATCTACCCGTTCCTTAGTCACCATGAAGGTATAGTCTGGATTTAAGTCCTTCCCTTCAGCATAGTCATGTAAATTGATGGTTTCCTTCAAATCACTTGCTGAGAGCCATTTTTCATAAGTCAGGTAGCCAATCTCATTGATGCAAACCTTATCCAAAATATTAAGAGGCTCTTGGTCAAAAGACAAATCCTTAACCTTTTCAAGATAATCGATTAAATTGGACATCATTACTCCTTAAAGTCTTTCTTACCTTGATTTTACTAGAATTTTCAATAAATTGTTAGTAAAAAATGTGATATGATAAGAGAGATTATTTATTAGGAAAAGGAAGCTTATGACTATTTCACGATTTTACCGTATCTTACTAGCCCTCTGTGGTTTGGTAGGAGTCTCTATCCAAATCCATGATGATGGTTGGGGTATGTTGCTCTATTACACTGTTTTGTCCAATATCCTGGTCTTCTCTAGTTTGATTTTCTTTATCATCTATGACTTTAAAAAAGGGGATGCGACGACAAACACCAAACTCCTGCGTTACAAGGGTGGCGTAACTATGGCCATCCTCATCACTGGAGTCATCTATCACATCCTCTTGGCACCTATTACAGAACCTGAGAAATTCTGGACCCTCCGTAACTTCTTAGTCCACTATATTGTGCCTTGGGGATTGGTCCTTGATACTCTCATTTTCGATGCTAAGAAGGCCTACCGTCTACGTGAGCCTATTTACTGGTCTGTAGTTCCTCTGTCTTACTTTGCCTTTGCCCTACTAAATGGCTTGGTATTAAAACTCCCAATTCCAGGTGCCAAAGATAGCCCCTTCGCCTACTTCTTTATCAATGTTAATAAATTTGGTTGGAACAAGGTCTTGGTAAACGTCCTAGTCATCAGTGCTGGGTATATCGCTGTTGGCTATCTCTTATATCTCTTGAAAAAATTTATCGGACGTAAACCGGCATAAAACACAAACTGAGCTCCCAAAAGGAACTCAGTTTTTTCTATTTCAACAAGCCCAATTTATCAAAAGCTTTGTACAAGCCATCAGCTTCAACATCGTCTGTGACTAGGTCTGCCATAGCCAATATTTCTGGGCCACCATTTCCCATGGCAACACCAACCTCACAGTATTCCAACATAGGGATATCAATCTTGGCATCACCAAAAGCAATGGTATCCGAACGCTTAGCCCCCAAATATTCCAAAAGAACATCAATGGCATGGGCCTTGTTAATATCCTTAACACCCAAATCACCAAACAAGGCTGTTTCACCTCGACCTCCCCAAGTATGGGCTTCAAGCTGTGGAAAAGCTTCTTTGGAATCCAAGTGATCCTGATAAGACTCCAAAACGAAACTGACCTTGTTTAGGTCGTCACGGTAGAGTTCCCCACCATACTGGAGGCCATGAATGAAATCTTCTGGTTCCTTACCCTCAACAGACTCTGCAGATTGCCCCTTTTGAATAGCGTAAGTCTTTAGTGTCTCACGCGCCCGCTCCCGAAAATCAGGACTAGTAAAGAGACCGTTATTGCTCTCCAGATAAAAGGCCAGATGGCACTCTGTCAGCCAATCCACAATCTTTGCTGCATCTTCCTTGGAAATCAGCTGATTCATGAGGACTTGGCCATGATGCTCTACATAAGAGCCATTGCCACCAATCATCCCATCCAAGCCAATTTCCCATAATTCAGGTTGCATTTCTGCCTTGCTACGGCCAGTACAAACATATACCAGATGCCCCTTTTCACGCGCCTGACGAATTGCCTTTACTACTGACTCTGGAATGCGGTTATGATAATCCACCAATGTCCCATCAACATCTAAAAAAATAAGTTTTGACATATTTTCACCTCGAGTCTTCTTTTACTTTATTATACCCTGATACTGCTCCAAGAGATAATACTTTCCTCGGACAAACTGATACTATCCTATGATAGTATTGTTTCCAATCCAAAGCATTGCCATTTCTCCTGAAAGAAGCTATGATGAAGGTATGAATGATTTAAAAACACTACTGAATCACCTGCCCTATAAATTAGCAGCCTATGATGCCCAAGGAAACTTTCTCTACGACAACGGTGGCGCTGACGGTAGTTTCTTCCCCCGTGAGCCTGAAAATCTGCCTGATTGGGTCATGTCTGAAGTTCTAGCATCCTCTACCAAAGAAAGAAGTTATCAGATTCCAACTGACAGTTTTGATCAAGTCCTCATCCAGACCTACCAAGCTGCTATCGACAACGAAGGAAAAGTCCTAGGATTTTGGGAGACTATTTATGATTTGAAGCAACCTCTCAAGACCTATCTTGATAACTCTGCTCAAGCTCTTGTCGCCTGGTCTGATGCCACTAGTGGCGCTAGTTTCAAGGAAGAAACTGACTTTTAGGCTAAATTTCTTGCTTTAATAAATGAAAAATTCACTTAATTCAAGACTAGCTCAAAACACCCTTATTCATAAAATGTGCCTAAGTCAGCACTACAAAGGCTTTTTGGAAATCAGTCACTTTAATATCTCTCACAGAATTTATAAACACTCTATTTTGCATTTTTGCGCTATTTAAGGTAAAATGGGAGTAATGAGAAAAAGAATAAAACCGATCGTTGTTTACGTGGTTCTAGCTCTTTTAGGATTAGCATTAGTTATTGCAAATATTCACAATACGTCCAAACAGCAGGCGCATCTCCAAAACGTGAAATCTGCTATTCCTTCTGCTACTACACCGAAAACAACAACCAGTAGTACATCTAGTAGTTCCGACGAGGAGCTGAAACTCAATCCCATTATCGACCTTTCGGGGTGGCAACTACCTCAGGATATCGATTACGATGTCTTGTCAAATCATATTTCTGGTGCTATTATCCGTGTCTTTGGCGGATCACAGATTAGTAAGGATAGCAATGCCGCTAGTTCGAATGGGGTTGACAAATCTTTTAAAACACATATCAAAGAACTCCAAAAACGTGATGTTCCAGTTGCCGTCTATTCCTACGCTCAAGGTGCTTCTGTCAAGGAGATGAAGGAGGAGGCTCGTATTTTCTACAAAAATGCTTCTCCATACAAACCTACCTATTACTGGATTGACGTTGAAGAGGAAACCATGCCTAATATGGAGGAAGGTGTCCAAGCTTTTCTAGCTGAGCTCAAACGTCTAGGAGCTGATAAAGTCGGTCTCTATATCGGTGCTTATTTCATGCTTGAGCAAGAGGTTTCAACCAGAAACTTCGATGCTGTTTGGATTCCCGCCTACGGTACTGACTCTGGTTACTATGAGACTTTGCCAAACACTGATATTGACTATGATCTACATCAGTATACCTCACAAGGAAGTCTTCCTGGATTCGATAATATTCTAGATCTTAGCCAAATCAATCCCGAGAAAAACAAACGTAAAACCTTTGAAAAACTCTTTGGTAAGATTAAGCAAAAACCAACTAAAAATAAGAAGACTACTTCGACAAGTTCATCTAGTAGTCAGTAAAAACCAGTGTCTAAAGCACTGGTTTTCTTCTTGCCAAATTGGTTTAGGCTTGTTCGGACGAATATGTTATAATGGATGGTAGAAATGAATAACTTTAAAAGGAGATATGACAATGGCTAAGAAAGGCAAAGTCAAGAAGACCCTGGTTGACCAAATTCTTGATAAAGCTAAGATTGACCATGATAGCTTATCCTTCAATGGTTTAGAGGGGGATCTTCCAGAAGATGTGGCGCGTGAGAGCATTTATAAAACCCTCGCCCTTAAGGGAGATAAGACAGGGCCTGTCATCGGCATTGTCCCTATCACCGAACACCTGTCTGAAAAGAAATTAGCTAAAATTTCAGGGAACAAGAAGGTTCAAATGATTCCACAAAAGGATCTCCAAAAAACAACTGGCTATGTTCACGGGGCTAACAATCCTGTGGGAATTCGCCAAAAACATAATTTCCCTATTTACATCGATCAGTCTGCCCAAGATGCTGGCTTCCTCATTGTCTCAGCGGGGGAAATTGGGCGTTCTATTCGTATCAATAGTCAAGAACTTGCTGATTTTGTTAATGCTGAATTTGCTGATATTAAGGAGTAATCATGAAACTGTATTTTGTACGTCACGGTAAAACTGAGTGGAACTTGGAAGGCCGACTTCAAGGTGCCAAGGGAGACTCGCCTTTACTTAAAGAATCTATCGAACAAGTACGTGAGCTAGGTCACTACCTCAGTGACACTCATTTTGACTTGGTCTTCTCAAGTGACCTACCTCGTGCTAAAAAAACTACAGAGCTCATCATGGAGTCTCAAAAACCTAAAGCTAAAGTTACCTACACTAAAACTTTGCGTGAATGGCAACTAGGTAAACTAGAGGGGCAAAAGATTTCCCTTATCCAAGCCATCTATCCAAAAGAAATGGATGCCTTCCGTAACAATCTAGCCAATTTCCGTGCTAAGGACTTCCAAGCGGAATCTGTCTACAAAACAACAAAACGTGTGGCCGAATTTGTCAAAACACTTAAAGATAGTGATGCTAAAAATGTCCTCATTGTCGGTCACGGAGCTAACCTAACAGCTTCTATCCGTACCCTCCTTGGTTTTGAACCTGGTCTTCTTCGTAAAGCAGGAGGTCTTGACAATGCTTCTGTCACTATTCTCGAAACCAATGATTTCGAGCACTTCACTCTTAAATGTTGGAATGATACGTCCTATATGGATGAACAAAACAAGATTAGCTAAATCATCGACTGACTTCATAAGACAAGCGATCCTGATTAAGGGTCGCTTTTTAACACTCAAAAAGCCCTTAAAGCTATTACTTTAAGAGCTTCACCTCCATTATTTCTTCCCTCTCTCATTTTCATTTTCTGATAAATAAAACGGCCACACGAGGCCGCTCTTATTTATCTTCCATATTTCATACGAAGGATTTTTTCCTGGTTAGCATTCAAACGAAGAAGGATAACCACTTTATCAATACTCATATTGCTCTCAAGAAGACGTTCAGCCGCCATCATAAGACCATTATTGATACCTAGTTGAAGGACTGGATTTTCATTATCATTGATATCAAAGATATATTTGTTATTTGGAAGGTCGAAAAGGACTTTCACCGCTCCAAAGAGTTGCTCAAAACTATCGATTTCCAAGTCGAATACTGGCTTAGTACCTGGTTTGAGGCTACGGCCACGGTGGTTAAACCACATAGAATGCCAGCCACCATTGAAGGCACCCATGACATCATTGTCATAAGAATCTCCAACATAGAGTGTCGTCGATGGATTCATGTCAAATTGCTCAGCTGCGAGGTTGAAGATTTCCTTCTCAGGCTTTTGGAAACCTGTCGCCTGACTGACGATGACACGCTTAGGATCAACGTAATCATAAAGTCCCAACTTCTTAACCTTTTTAAGTTGGTGCTCTGTTGGTCCATTGGTAATAATACCCATAGGAACATTTTTTTGCTTTAGGAAATCAAGGGTCATGCGCATCTCATCAAGCATGGTGATATTTTCCAACTCATGCTCGTAAACCTCTTGAAAATGGCTACCCGTTTCTTCATCAATTTCACGGTAGCCAAACTCCAAAAGCGTCTCTTTACAGCGCCAAAAACGGAAATATTCGGTTGTCCACTCACCGGCCATTACACGTGGAAAACCAACATCAGAATAGTGGCGGAAACGAATGTAGGCTTGATTCATGTGACTCATATCAAAGTCAGGGAAACATTTTTCCATGGCAATACGATAAGGTGCCTGTTGGTCGTAAATAGTATCGTCAACGTCAAAAACAATAGAGGTAATCATCTGTCCGTTCTTTCTTATATCATTCTCTTGTCAGAGACTTAGATAAATTAGGAAACTAACAACTAAACTACTACATGAGTCTGCTCCTAATTTAATCTTCAGTCTTGCAAAAGTAAGCTTTAAGTCAACTGTCTAGGGGCAATCTTACTCGTCTGTTTTTTATCAGATTGCAATTGCCCAAACAGTCTTATTATACCGTTTTTACCTTCTTATTTCAATTTTCGACCCCACTTAAGAAAAGATTATTCGTGTTTTGAAGACAGAAAAAGGTTTGGAACAATTTGTCCCAAACCTAATGCATCTTGTCATATTCAGACACTTATTTAATTTCTTTAAAGGTCATTTTTTGTTTGACTTCACCCTGACCACCTTTGGCAATCTGGTAATAGAAATCTTTTGATGTGAAGTGGTCACCATAAGCAAAGACCTTGTTGTACTGCCATTGTGACAATTGATCGTCCTCTTTTTTACCGAGAGTCAATGTTGTCTTCGTCACGCTGTATTCCCACTTAGCTGTTTGATCATTATAGGCCTTGTCAAAATCAGTCTGACTCTTAGCAGCATTAACCACTGTCGTACGATCCTGACTCACAAGTGCCTTGTTCCCACCTTCTTGGAAGGCTACATACATGACACGATTATTGACCTCACCGTTTAGAGAACTTGAGTACTGGTAAACCTTACCAGGTACAACACTATCCAAATGGTGTGTTCCCCAGTAATAGAAAGCACCAAATCCAGCTCCCGTAACCAAGAGACAGGCGAGAACGACACTAATAATGATATTTCTCTTTGACATGTCTTGCCCCTCTCTATTCGTCACCAGTTAGGTCAGAGAAAGTTGCCTCTGAGTCTGTTTCAGTGTGGCTTGAAGAACTTGATGATGAGCGTTCAACACTTGATGAAGCCTTAGATTCAGATGATTTCTCAGTGCTTGATGATGAACTTTCTTTTTCTTTGTAAACATCAACGTTGAAAGCCCACTTATCACCCTTGTAACTTACCTGAATTTGAGCATATTTTGCCTTGATAAGATCTGACAACTTACTATCACTGTTAAGAACATCGTAAATCTTTTGAGCGAGAGCTTTGGCATTGGCTTCCGTTTTAGCACCATCTTTAGGTCCACCTACAATGTCTTGAGCCTTAGGCGTTTCACCTTGACGGTAGAGGGACGTGCTTTCAGTGTCCTTCTTAGCAGTAGCATTTTCACCAGTCTTATCACCTTCATGTGAGAAGAAACTCCATGCAGGACGACCTGAACGTTTTTGTTGGTAAACTTGTTCGAATTCACTTTGAACCTTGTCTTGGAAAGCATCATCAGTCAATTCTTTTTCCTTAGAACTTTCTGTACTTGCTTTACTTTCACTACTGCTTGCTGTTGAGCTTGATGCAGAAGATGATGATCCACTTGTCGAACTTGATGAAGCATCTTTAGATTCTGATGATGACGAAGATGAATCCTTGCCATCTTTAGAATCTTTGTCTTTATCGTTGTTATTGTTTGTAGTGCTATTTGAGAATGAAACGCTATTGTCAGAATTATCTGGAGCGTAAATCACTGTATTCTTAGAATGGTCATCAGAGACAAAAGTGCTGTTATTGATAATCACTCGGTTGTTATCACCATAATAGTTGTTGATAACAATCTTAGAATGTGCACAACGGTAACCATTACCAGTCACATGGTAACCTGCTGGGACATCACCATCACGTTTCAAGATGAGGACGTCACCTGCGAAGATAAGGTCAATATTCTGAATATTATTATCGTAGGCTAATTTTTCAATAGAAATTCCAGTCGCTTGAGAGATTCCCCACAAGGTATCTCCCCATTGAATCACGTATTGTTGGCCATCTAACTGCTGTGGATTGATGTTCTGAGTTGTCAAATTATTTGTAATTTGTTCAGGTGTGCTGGCAATCCAGTTTGTAATATCAGCAGCGTGAGCACTCGTTTGATTTTGATAAAAGCTATCTGCTAACACAGATACCGTAGGCATCCCAATAGGTGCTAGTAAAGCGCCAAGCATCACAGCTTTACTAACATAATTTTTCTTTTTCATCGTATTTCCTCCTTATATCATACGAAACTTACTTTGCCATTGTACACCCTTATTATTATATTTGTCAATAAATTCTATAACTTTCTAATCAAAGGTTAATACTAGTTAATGATTTGTCCTAAAAATAGACAAATCCTAGCTTTATTCATCTGACATTTAATCATTTGTCCTATCTTTAGAAGGTGATTTATGATACAATAATTAC
>PVML01018134.1_pt1 | contig 60685 bp, 58 predicted proteins | sample 1853371 | NCBI WGS metagenome assembly PVML01 (sample SAMN08533508, study PRJNA380276) | Human gut metagenome, whole genome shotgun sequencing project. | isolation source: participant 1, chromium library | host: Homo sapiens | collected 2017 | reverse complement strand
TTCGCGTTTGTCAACAGCTTTTTTAATTTTCTTTTTTGCAACCCGTTGTTTTCGCGGGTGAGTTATACTATATCATTCAACCATTGGTTTGTCAACGGGTTTTTCCAATTTTTATGTCATTTTTTATCAAAAGATGGGGCTGCAAATGCAAGAATGCATCCGCAGCCCCATCTTTCCATTATCTTTTCTCACAAAAAGCCATTTAATATGCGAAGAAACAGCCAGTTAAACAGATTGTTCTGATACAGCAGACTGAGCCACCAGCTCTTTTCAATCTGCAGCAAAACCGGACGGGTCCACGGCATACCGGAACACCCCCGGATTACCAAACCTGCCAGCCATATAACCAGAAGCCCCGCAACTGCCCCAAGCAAAGCTCCGGCTATCTGATTCAATTCCCATATAATTGGAAGCCGCGCAACCTGATTCAGCCAGTGCGCCCCGATACGGAAAAACAGGAATACAGCTGCAAACAGAATTCCCGTTCCAAATACGCGGATTACCATAGTTGCCAGATACGAACCAAGATAATCAAAAAAACGATCCACCCCAAGCATATGGTAGATCTCGCTGTTATTATTTTCAAGAAGCACTTCCTTCATCTGCTCCGGCAGTTTCAGCCCTTCTATAATATTCCGCTGGTAAGCCGGCTGTATCTCTGTTTCGTCTGCCGCTTCGTTTTCTTCCTTCACTCCAGCCATATGTAAAAGTCCCTGTCCGATTGCCTGATGGATTGCCGTATTATCGTTCAGTACTGCCGTGACACACGGCATGGCCACGCGCGTTACAACAAGGCTCAAAATCAGGGCCGACATTGTCACCGCAATACGCACCAGGCCCCTATAGTGCCCATACAGCACCATAGACAGCCAGAATACGCCTACACCAACAGACAACCAGTGTTCTGTCAAAAAATCCATGTTTGCTCCGTTCCGCCTTCGCGGCTGTACTGCGGCTTTTATTTCACCGCAGCTAATATGCTTTTCCTTACACTTCTACATTCAATACCAGCTTTTCAATGGCATCCGCCACTCCATCCTCATCATTAGTTACTGTAACATAATCCGATTCTGCTTTCAGTGCTTCCACCGCATTTCCCATGGCGACACCGATTCCCGCAGTCCGGATCATGGTCATATCGTTTTCACCATCTCCAAATCCCATGGTCTGCTCCTGGCGCAGCCCCAGATGGCCGGCCAGCCGGAGAATTGCCTCTCCCTTGGTTGCTCCCGGCGCATTGATCTCCAGATTATTATCCAGGGACGAACTGACGATCACATCACCACGCTCCTGCAGCGCACGTCTTGCGCGGGCACGCTCCTGCTGATCTCCAAAAAAATAGTTTATCTTCTCCACCGGAAGATTCAATATACGGATCCGTTCTTTCACATCCGGCACTTCCTGCCTTGTCTGAAGAATCATCGTCTGGATTGTATCCGGAATTGCGTAATCATCCATATGCTCCATGAACCGTTTTTCCCCATAAGCACAACCGTCTACATACGCATCGTACATGGTATGAAACTTTCCAGCCAGTTCCAGAATATCCACAGCCTGGGCACATCCAAGTTTGCGTTCATCCAGAATCCTGTGCTCTGCCACATCTTCTACGATTGCGCCATTAGTTGTAATGGCATAACGGATTCCCGGCAAAGAGCGCAGAAACTCCGGCACTCCTCCCCAGATTCGCCCAGTACAGGGTACAATATAAATTCCACGGGAAATACATTCCTGCAACACAGCTTCATTTCTGGCAGAGAGACGCTTCTGGCTGTCCAGAAGCGTCCCGTCTAAATCTAATGCAATTAATCTGATATCTGTTTTCATTATATAAAATGTTCTTCCTTTAAAATCAGCATACCGTCTTTGTCATATTTGGATGAGAACAATCCCTTAATTGCCTTACCAAGAGACGGTTTCTCTGCACGGTCTGCCGCTTCCTCAATGAGAGCTTCCGCCTCTTTCCGTGTCAGCGGGATGCCATCCTCTTCCATGATTTCAATCCGCTCATAGAGCGCCAGCATGCTCTTTCCGGTGATGCTGCAGTCAATTTCTGATGCGTATTTGCAGCAATACTGCGCAAATTCATCAATATCCATTTCTTCTTCTGCAGGCTCATCCTCTTCGAAAGCTTCCGGCTCCGGTGCGCGCATAGCTTCATCATTCACCGGTACAACACGGCGCATTGGGCGCTCATCCGGAACCTCTGCGGATTCAGAGGCTGTCAGCGGCTCTGATTTCTGTTCCGGCATTTCACTCCGGACAGTCACTTCTTCCGGCTGCATCTCCGGCTCTGCGCTCTGTACCGGCGGATAGTCGCAGCCAATGCACTCAAACTTATCTGCCAGAGATGGATTCTGCGCATGCAGCATCTCCATCTGCTTCGGGTTATCAATCAGGATGATTCTCATGCCACTGGTATCACGGGTCATAAGAGTTTCCAGCTCACCGATCATCTGCGGAGTTAAATCTCCGGCTTCCTCAATCATGAGGTCTTTTCCGCTCAGTTTATCTGCGCATGCAAGGATACCGCGCTTGTTCAGCTTGGAACCCGTGATCTTTGCCACCGGATTCTTGATTCCGGTTTCTTTCTGAATCTGTTTTAAGGTCTGGATAGCAATCTCCATACCCTTTTCCGGAGAACGTGCCTCGATCATCAGATGATTCGTCATGCGCGGAAGCTCCGGTTCCTCATCCAGCTCCTCAATCTCCGGCTCTCCTGTTTCTGTCTCAGCCGCATCTGACTGCATGGTTTCACTTTCCTGTGCTGCCTCTGCTGCCGGCATTCGGCGAATAGAATCCAGGACACGGGTCTTGCCCAGGTCACTTTCTTCCTCCACTTCATCCGCACCGATCCGGGATACTTCCTTCGCAAGCTGTGCCTCAGCCTCAGCCTGTTTCATCTGAGCCGTGATTGCTTCCTTTCCATAAGAAACATCCGGCGTGATACTGATATCCGGAGTTTTCTCGTTTTCATCTACCATTTCTGCCGGTTCTTCTGCCACCACTTCTGATTCTTCCGGTTCATGTTCTGTTACAGTGCTCTGTCCGGAAACCTGCTCCTGGTCAGACGGTTCTTCGTCGTCATCCATGGCATCCTCTTCCTCAAAGGCCTGTTCCACCGCACGCAGTTTCTCCTCATACTTGTCCCGGTTTTCTACCAGATCCATCTGGTATTTGTTTAACGGCGCATACTGGATTTTCAATTCCATGGCTTTATCTACATATTTGCCAAGGCCGAACATCAGCATGATCTTATCGCAGGCTGCCACACAGCGCTGCGCATCCCCTGCGCGGTGATAGAGATCCGCCAGCTCATACAGCCACTTTTCATCCAGTTCTTCTTCCGTATAACCTTCCAGGGAATGGATCTGCTGCTCAAGCGGTGCATCCATAGCCTTTAAGATCATGTAGCGGAGCAGATGCTGGCGCGGATCATCTCCTGCCAGGTCACAGAACTCCCGGTAATAGGCATTGGCTTCCTCAATATTTCCTTCCTTTAAGGCAAGATCCGTCAGCTTGTAAAGCAGACGCTTGCCGATCGGCGCACGCTCAAAAGCCATGAGCAGAATGTCTTTTGCATCCTGATACTCATGGTTCTTCTCATATACATTGGCAACCATAGACAACAGATTGGCATTGCGGACTTTTTTCCAGTCAATGGTATCCGCAATCTTCATAGCTGTCTCAAAATCGCCCTGATTGCTTAATTTTCTGATCTGTTCTACTTTTATGTTAAACTCATATTTATCCATCTTCTGCACTCCTTTCCTGCCTCCAGACTGCAGTTTATGCACCGCATAAACGATTACAGCTCTACGCGTCCTTCCAGGGCACGCAGCAGGGTTACTTCATCAATATACTCCAGGTCACCGCCCACCGGCACGCCGCTGGCAATCCGGCTCACGCGGATTCCTGTTGGCTTAATCAGCTTGCTGATGTACATGGCCGTGGTCTCACCTTCAAGACTTGAATTGGTGGCAATGATCACTTCTTTTATGTCCCCCTGAAGACGCTGCATCAGCTCCTTCAGCCTGATGTCATTGGGTCCTATACCCAGCATCGGAGAAATTGCTCCGTGCAGTACATGGTACACACCTTCATACTTTCCTGTCTTTTCGTATGCTGCCAGATCTCTGGTATTTTCCACCACCATGATAGTCTTGTGATCACGCTTGTCGCTGCTGCAGATGGGGCAAAGTTCCTGATCCGTCAGTGTATAGCACTCTTTGCAGTAGCGGATGTTGGCTTTGGCCTGCGTGATGGCTCCGGCCAGGCTCGCCACCTGCTCCTGCGGCATATTGATGATGTGAAATGCCAGTCTCTGGGCTGATTTGCTTCCAACGCCCGGAAGCTTTGATAATTCTTCGATCAGCGTTGTGATCTGTTTGCTATAATAATCCATTTTAGAATGGGAAGCCTCCGCCCAGACCACCTAACCCTCCAGTCAGCTTTGACATGGCTGCCTGAGACTCCTCCTCCATTTTGCGCAGAGCCTCGTTGGTAGCTGCCACGATGAGATCCTGAAGCATCTCGATGTCATCCGGATCCACAACCTCCTCAGCCAGCTTCACGGAAAGCACTTCCTTTTTGCCGGAAACGGTTACCGTTACTGCACCTCCGCCTGCAGATGCACTGTACTCTTTCTCTTCCAGTTCTTTGGTAGTTTCTTCCATCTGACGCTGCATTCTCTGCGCCTGTTTCATTAAGTTATTCATATTACCCGGCATACCGCCCGGGAATCCTCCACGTTTTGCCATGTTCAATTATTCCTCCTGATTTCTATATCTGAATTGTTTCCTAGTCTTCAATGGTAATATCCATATGGATCGCGTTTTTCAATTCTTCGTCACTAACGTAGATGGTATTCAAACGCTCTCCTGCATTGCGCATGCGCGCCTTAAAATACATGGTCTTGCCATACTGCTCCTCCACGTACTTTTCCAGTGCCCCGAGAACCGTTGGGCGGCTTCCGATGGCATAGTTGTCACTGTTGGAAAATACAATGCACAAGCAGCTGTCGCCGCTGGGCTCCAGCACCGTATCGCGAAAGCTTGGCCGGATAGAACCGCCCTGCTCCCGGATAATCTTTCCCCAGTCCTGACGGATCAGGTTTAAATCCTCCAGCTGTGCCTGCGGAATGGCCACCTGCTGCGGTGCCTGTGCCGGTTCTGCACCGGCTGTCGGTGCCTGTGTTCCCGCCGCAATGCCCGCAGTTCCCATCTGGGCTGCCATCTGCTGCATCATCTCCGCATTGACCGGCATGCCTTCATCCATCCGGTCTTCCAGTTCATCCAGGCGCTGCAAAATAGAATCCAGATTCGGCTCCATCTGCGGCTTGGTCAGTTTGATGAGTGCCAGCTCAATGAGCACGCGTTTCTGGCTGGCATAGCGGATCTGATTGGAAAGCTCGGAAAAGATACGGATAAAACGCATCAGCGTTTCTCCGTTTATCATCTCTGCCTCTTCCCGCAGAAGCTTTAAGTTATCTTCCGACATATCCAGCATATTTTCCGCGTCATCCGCGGTCTTTAACACCAGAAGATTCCTCAGATACCAGATAAAGTCCGTGACAAACTGTCCCAGTTCCCGGCCCTGAATGACCATCTCTTCCAGTTTCTTCATGCACGCCGTGGTGTCTTTTGCGATCACGGCACGAAGCAGTTCGCTGAACACACCGGAATCGACCGCACCAAGCACCTCTAGCACATTGTCGTAGGTAAGCAGGCTTCCATAATGAAAAGCCACGCACTGGTCCAGAAGGCTTAAGGCATCTCGCATGGAGCCATCTGCCGCCTTGGCCACATAACGCAGGGCCTTTTCTTCTACCTGAATTTTTTCTGCATCTGCCAGTTCCCGCAGGCGCGCCGCAATGGTATCAATGGTGATGCGCCGGAAATCATAGCGCTGACACCGGGACAGCACCGTAACCGGGATTTTGTGCACCTCTGTGGTTGCCAGAATGAAGATCACGTAAGACGGCGGCTCCTCCAGCGTCTTTAACAGCGCGTTAAACGCACCGGTAGAAAGCATATGCACCTCGTCGATGATATAGACGCGGTACGCGCCCTCAGTCGGCGGATACTGAACCTGTTCCCGGATCTCACGAATATTCTCGACACCATTGTTGGATGCCGCATCAATTTCTACCACATTCATGGAACTTCCCGATGCGATAGCTTTGCAGGCTGCACATTCATTGCACGGGCTTCCATCTACCGGATGCTCGCAGTTGACCGCCTTTGCAAAAATCTTCGCAATGGTGGTCTTACCTGTTCCGCGGGTTCCGCAAAACAGGTATGCATGGCCGATACGCCCACTGGTGATCTGGTTTTTCAATGTCTGCACAATATGATCCTGGCCCTTGACATCGTTAAATTCCGCCGGACGCCATTTGCGGTACAGTGCAGTGTATGACATATTCCTTAACTCCTTGCTTCCGGCAGCCTGTATACAGAATTGCCGTTATTCGTCGCCAAAGCTGATGCCGATCATCTTGGCTTCCTGAATCATGGAGCAGTTCGGGTCTACCGTCTTTAACTTGCCGGCAACCTCCTCTAACGGAACCTCTGTGATCTCGTTGTTTTTGACTGCTACCATGTAACCGTATTTCTTTTCCTGAATCAGCTTGGCTGCTGCCGCGCCCAGACGGGTGGAAAGCACCCGGTCATACGGGCATGGTTCACCGCCGCGCTGGGTGTGTCCCGGAACGGTAACGCGGACTTCCTGTCCGGTTTTTTCCGTAATCTGGGCGCCAAGTGCATAAGCCACAGACGGATATACCACCTGATTCTTTTTCTTCTCTTTTAACTCTTTTTTGCTTAATGCCGCATCCTCTTTGGAGATTGCGCCTTCCGCAACCGCCAGTATTGAGAAGCGCTTGCCCTGTCTGCTGCGTTCTTTTATCGCCTCAACAATGACATTGATATCGTATGGAATCTCCGGAAGCAAAATGATATCTGCTCCACCTGCAATTCCGGCATACAGCGTCAGCCAGCCAACCTTATGGCCCATAACTTCCACAATAAAAACACGGCCATGGGATGCCGCGGTTGTATGGATGCAGTCGATGGCGTTGGCTGCTACGTTGATGGCGCTCTGGAAGCCAAAGGTTACATCGGTTCCCCAGAGGTCATTATCGATCGTCTTCGGAAGGGATACCACATTCAGGCCTTCCTCCCGCAGGAGATTGGCTGTTTTCTGGCTTCCGTTTCCGCCCAGCACCACCAGACATTCCAGTTTTAATTTCCGGTATGTGTGCTTCATGGCCTCTACCTTGTCCAGACCATTCTCGTCCGGAACACGCATCAGCTTGAACGGCTGTCTTGAGGTTCCAAGGATGGTTCCGCCCTTTGTCAGGATTCCGGAAAAATCCGAAGGCTTCATGATCTGGTAATCTGCGTACATCAGGCCTTTATATCCATCTTCAAAACCAATGATCTCTACATCTTCAAACATCTTATACAGCGCTTTGGCTACACCGCGCATGGTTGCGTTTAAGCTCTGGCAGTCGCCGCCGCTGGTCAGCATTCCAATTCTCATCGAAGACACACCCTTCTTTCTTTACTTTTCGTGGACATAGGGAAAATCTCCCCATTCTGCTTCATTATAATACACTGGTTTCTCGTTTGTCCATGGTTTTATTGCGAAAACAGAGTTGGCGTTAACAAAAAAATAGCAGGAGTATCATGACTGAATTCAATCATACTCCTGCTAAACTATTCTTTTTTAATCCGCGCACCCCGCTTTGTATACGGCTCACAGGCGTTACCCTGACAGCCAGCTCGGTCCAGGCTTCCTTGCGGCACACAGAGGGACTCACTTAGTGCTGCTGCATTCCTGCCCTGACACGGTTCATGAGGTTCTGTTGCGCAAGACCCAAACGTCAACGCCGCTTATCAGGGGCAGCCCTGCAAGATCGCATCCGAGGCGGGATATCACCTCTGCTGGAGCGGATTGCAGATACAGGGCACCGCTATCTCCCCGGCTGCGCGGAAGCTTTATGACTTGTTCTTGTGCGCACTTGCGTGTTCTCCCGCAAATGCCTGTTTAGTATACCCCAGGAAGCGGGGATTTGTCAAGGCTGGCGCTTAATATTCCTCAGGCGGTAAATTTTCAGTTTTATTTTCTCCATCCCACATTTCAAAATTATTGGCTCTGTATTTCTTTTTTCTTCTCTTCCGCCCGCCTTTTCCTCAGATCCTTAAAAAACTGGGACAACATTCTGGAGCACTCTTCCTGACACACATTGATGTCGGTCTGTACCTGATGGTTGAAACCTTCTTCATGAAGCATATCCAGCACAGAACCGGCGCAGCCGGCTTTCGGATTCATGCAGCCAATGACCACTCTGGGAATCCGGGCCTGCACAATAGCTCCGGCGCACATAGGACACGGCTCCAGCGTCACATACATGGTGCAGTCCTCCAGCCGCCAGTCGCCCATCTTCTTGCATGCCTTGCGCATGGCAATAATCTCCGCATGGGCCAGTACCGTCTTATCTGCCATACGGCGGTTGTAGCCGCGGCCAATGATCTTGTCCTGATAGACGATAACGCAGCCGATGGGGACATCCCCCAGAGCAGCCGCCTTTTTCGCCTGGCGTATGGCTTCTTTCATGTAGCGGATGTCCTCAGGTGACGCGCATGGCTCCTGTTTCATTTCCGACATCTCTTCCGTTTTGTTTTCTTCCTCTATATTCTTTTCTGTTCTTTTCTCTTCTGCCACAAACAATTCCTTTCCGGGATTCTATATTTATACACCCAGATATTTTCTGCTACCAGTATAACGGAATTTCCCCGATTACGAAAGAGGTAATTCGTTACAGCTCACAGCCGGATATCCGTATACCAGTACCCGAACCGTCCATCTCCCTGAGACTGCTTCTTGGCCAGTACAAAATGCGGAAAGCCGAACATGGAAGCCATATACTTTTCATTACTGAAATAATGCCCCGGAACGCCGAGAAGATATCGGGGCGGCTGCTGCGGATCCAGAAGCTTTGCCAGAATCAGATGGCGGTAATTATAATAGCCGTGAAGCAGGAAGCTGTTGTTGCCATAGGTCCAGATTTCCCTGGGCAGAAGGCCGATGTCCTGCGGTTTGATGGACAGGATCTCACAGCCATTGTCGTAGTCGAACGCAAGAACTTTGGTGTACTGGTCACTCATTTTCTTCCAGATGTTGGTGTCGGCCAGTTCCTCGTTTTCTTCCCGGTCCAGTTCTGCGAGACGGGCTGTATCTTCCGGACCTCGGGGCTGAGGGTTTTCACTCTCTTCTCCCCAAGGTGCCATCGTCTCAAGCTTCTGCTCCTCTGCTTTCAGTTCCCGCTCAATCTCCGCTGAAATTGGAAGCTTCTGAGCGGCTTCCTGCATGACCGACTCTAAGCCTGGCTTCGTGATTGATTCTGCAATCGGCTCTGAAAACGATTCTGAGGCTGGTTCTGAAACCTGCGCTGGGACCGGCTCTGTGTCCAGTTCTGCTGCTTCAGTTTTCTCTGTCATTCCCTCAAGCTCCGTTGCCTGAACTTGTACCTCAGAATCTCGCTGTACTGCTTGCTTCGCCGGAACCTGGATTTTATTCTGCGCCATACTTGCCCGCTTCTGTACTTCCCGCTCTTTCTGTTCCTTTTCCTTCTGTTCCTGCTCTTCCTTCTGCTTTCTCAGATTCTCCGCGGTTACATCCGCCAGCTGAATCTCTGCGGTCTGCGCCACGGCATCTTCCCATATGGTTGTATAACTCTGCCAGGCATTTTCCACCTCATGGATGGTAAGCCCATAGCAATCCTCCATGCGAAGTCCGGAACCATCCACATTCTCCGACTGCACCTGGGTACGGTATTCCCCGGCACCACTGCGGATAAAGATACGGCCCAGCAAAAGTTCCCCACCGGCATGAAGCAGATACACGCCTACATCACTGCTGCCCACATACACTTTTTTCACATTCACCTGAATGCGGCACTGGGGGCCGCGCATATCAATCTTGGCAAAACCAATATTTTTCCCTTTTTCCCCGCCCTCATAGGCATATATGTACGAAATCAGTCTCCGATAATCAGACATAGCTCTCATCCCCTCCGCGATTGATGTATTTTATAAAACTTAAAAAATACATAATTATATATATGCGAAAAGGATAAGAGCTATGTCCAAAACCATTTTATGGCATGTGGTAAGACTGCGATTGTGCCGCCATGCCATACTCCGTACTATCTACAATTTTCGGTAAAATAATTTGCCAGCTGCGCAAACTGCTGTAAATCCAGTGCCTCGCCACGGATGGTAGCCGGTACGCCCAGGCTCTCAATGGCTGCCACGATCTGCTCCTTGGTAAAGGAGATATCCGGCGCATTGTTCAGACCGTTCTGCAGGGTCTTTCTGCGCTGGTTGAAGGAAGCGCGGATGAGGCGGAACATCAGCTTCGGATCTGCCACCTGAACCGGCATCTCTTTGTGACGGGTCAGACGGATGACCGCGGAGCCTACATTCGGACGCGGAATGAAGCAGTTCGGTGGAACATTTGCCACAATATACGGCTCAGCGTAATACTGGACTGCCAGGGACAGCGCGCCGTAATCTTTGGAGCCCGGTCCCACCTGCATGCGGTCTGCCACCTCTTTCTGCACCATAACCGTAATATTGTCGATCGGCACATTACTTTCAAACAGTCCCATGATGATCGGTGTGGTAATGTAATACGGCAGGTTCGCTACGACCTTGATGGGGCGTCCGCCATTGTGTTCCTCTGCCAGTTTTTTTATGTCAACCTTTAAAATATCCTCGTTGATCACAGTAACATTGTCATATTCTGCCAGAGTCTCCTTCAGAATCGGGATCAGGTTGTTGTCAATCTCTACCGCAACCACCTCTCTGGCTGCCTCAGCCAGATACTGGGTCATGGTTCCGATACCCGGGCCGATCTCCAGCACCATATCCTCTTTTGTCACGCCTGCTGCCCCAATGATCTTATCCAGTACGTGGGGATCGATCAGAAAGTTCTGTCCGAACTTCTTCTGGAAAGCAAACTGGTATTTCTGGATCACCTCGATGGTATTCTTCGGGTTGCCAAGTTTTTCTCTCATTCTATAATTCTCCTGTTTCGGCTGTTTACTTGTATTGCATCTTATCTTATCACACAATTTTTTCGATTACAATGAAAGCCGATACATCTGTTTTGCATTCCGGTTCGTTATCTCAATGATCTGTTCTGCCGGCACATCTTTGATTCTGCTGATTTCTTCCACCACATAGGGCAGATTCAATGAAGAATTGCGCTTTCCGCGGTTTGGCACCGGAGAAAGGTACGGACAGTCTGTCTCTAACACGATCCGGTCAAGGGGCATGTAAGCAACCACCTCTTTTAACTTTTTCGCGTTATTAAAGGTCAGCACCCCGCCGATTCCCAGATAAAATCCCATATTCAGGTACTCTTTTGCCATCTCCAGGCTGTAAGAGAAACAGTGGATCACACCGCCGATCTCTCCCGCCTTTTCTGCTTTCATAATATCCAGGGTATCTTTTGCCGCGTCACGGCTGTGAATGATGACCGGAAGCTTCTTCTCCCTGGCCAGTCCCAGCTGACGCACAAACCACGTTTTCTGAAGCTCCGGTTCCGGCTCATCCCAGTGGTAATCCAGGCCGATTTCACCAATCGCTACCACCTTTTTCTCTTCCGAAACATGGCGCAGCCAGTCAAAAAGATGGTCGTTCAGTTCTGCAGTCTCGCTTGGATGCACGCCGACTGCACCGTATACAAACGGATACTTTTTCATCAGCTCCAGCGTATTTTTCGTCGTCTGGATGCTGGCGCCCACGTTTACCACGGCTTCAATGCCGTGTTCCGCAAGACTCTTTAAGACCGCGTCCCGGTCCTCGTTAAATGCCTCATCATCGTAATGGGCATGGGTATCAAAAATCATCATAACTGTATATCCTTTTTTCCATATTGTATCATCAATTATTCTTTTACCTCTTTTATACAAAATTCTTCCTATGAAATAACTATCTACAAGGTTATATAATGACTGTATTAATTGTACGAGCATAACCGGAGGTGCTACTTTAAGAAAAATGCACGGTATGCTCTCCGTTCCAAAAAAATCATTCCTCTGCGTCTCTTTTATTCGTTTCTTCCCGCCAATATACCATGCACTCTATCAGCTGCAGCCCGTCATTTCCTGTTTTAAATGTTTTTTCAGCATATTAGTTCAAGGTGGATTATTCATCGCTTACGTTCCGGAAGTCTTTTCAAACACGGAAGATTCATCCCCCATACATAAAGAGGAGTGTGATAAAACACACTCCTCAAAGTTTTTATAAAAAAAGTTTTCTGCTGGTTGTCAGCCTCGGTATCCAGTTAAGACATTACACACGAATTACTGACAGTTCTCGTTGATGAATGCTTTAACTTCATCCTGGCTTTTACCAAGAGCGCTTTTTACCTCTACAGAACCATCAGCGATACCGGCCTTTGCAGCTTCCAGAGCAGCTTTTCCCTCGTCAGAAAGTAAACCGTTTAAAACATCGCCTTCTACGATGCCTACTGCTCCATCAGCGAGACCAAGGATCTCGTACTCGCCGTAAGGAAGCTCACCGTTATCCAGCCACTCGCCAATTACGTTATAAACTGCGTTTCCTACCTCTTTCACGACAGATGTAGCGAACTTAGACCGAATTGTCTCGTCGTCTGCATACAGTAAAGACTGGTCACTGTCAACACCGATCACATACTTGTCTGCTTCACCTGCCGCATTGTGAACACCGTTGCCGGATCCACCTGCACATGCGAAGATAACGTCTGCTTTGGCATCGTTATACTGTGTCATAGCTTGCGTCTTAGCTGTATCTGGATCATTCCATGCACCTACATAATTGTAAACGATCTTGATATCAGGATTGTAAGCCTTTGCACCCTGAATGTAGCCCCACAAGAATTCCTGAATTACCAAGGACTCGTCCATGCCACCGATGAAGCCAACTACACCGCTATCTGCCAGATCTGCTGCTACGATACCGCCTAGGTAAGCTGCCTGGCTGGTAGCGAAGTCAACGCCATATACGTTACCGTTTTCGCACTGATCAATTACATCCTCGCTGATGATAGTGAAAGCGGTGTCTGGGAATTCATTAGCAACTTCTACTAGGTTATCCTTAAAGTCGGAAGCAGTAATAATCAGGTCTGCACCTGCGTCAGCCGCCTCATACATAGCCTGCAGATTTGCTTGCAAATCTGCAGTTGTCTCTACCACATGCACATTCGCTCTGTCTGCATAATCGGTAACTGAACGGTCTGCACCTTCAGCCATGCTGTCCCAGTAAGACAGATCACCTCTGTCACGAATAAATACATAAACTTCTTTCAGTTCGCCATTATCTGCTACAGGAGCATCGGTTTCTTTCGCTACCTCAGTCTGCTCTGGTGCCTGTGTCTCAGAGGGTTTGTTGCCGCTGCTGCATGCAGTCAGCGCACTTGCGGCCAGTATTGCGGCCATGCCAGCCGCTGCAACTCTGTTCATTTTTTTCATGTTACTTCCCCTCCTTGTTCTGCTCAGCTTCTTTTTTGCAAATATCATAGAGCTTTAGGCGATATGAATCATCGTATTTCTCCCAAAGCGGCTGAACTTTACTTGCCTCATCCAAGAAATAAAATACATCTCTGCCTCTTGCGCGCCCCTGAATGGTGTGCATATCAATCGCATAATCCGGAATCTCCGGAACGTATCCGGCATCAAATTCCTTCATGATAATGTTCTTGATATGGTCGGTAGAACGCTCTTTCTGGCACTTGCACAGATAGCGGATTGCAAACATAAAGAAAATCGGCCGATCCCCGTCTTTATAAGGGAATTCTTTGTGCAGATCATACAGGTTCTTTACAACCGCAGCCGCCTCTACATTGCCGAAACCAATATCCTCTACCGGGATAACAAGAAGACGGTTCCACATCTTCTCCTCATGGAAAGTGGAAGTCATATACAGCTCATATGCCATGCGGAGAGCCGTATCCTCCTCTCCCCGGCGGATGCACTTCTGCAGAGCTGAAATTACGAGGTCTGCTTCCAGTCCATTGATTGTTTTTGTGTTTGACCACGGATCATAATATTCCTGAGCCATTTTTTCTCCTCCTTTAATGTAGGTGATTTATCATGCTGCCTGATTCAGGCTTGCAAGCTTTTCTTTTCTGTGGGCCACCATCTTGCGGATGCCCTGGATAATCACAAGGACAACGATGATGAACAGATACGGGAACGCCTCGATCAGCTTCAGATCGATCTTGCTGTAAAGCTGAAGATACACAGTAATTGTATCGGAAAATCCGTAAAGCAGAGAGCTTAAACATCCGATCACCGGATTGCCCTGACTCATGGCATCCATAGCAAGAGACATATATCCTCTTCCTGCAACCATGCCCGTGGTAAAGGAGCGAAGCGCTCCCATGGATAGATACATGCCACCGAAGGAACAGGACACACCGCAGATCGCCAGAGCCACAAACTGATGCCAGATTACGTTGATACCAGATGCTTTGGCTGCCGCAGGATTCTCGCCAACTGCCCGGATGTTGATGCCCAGCTTGGTTTTATAGAGCATCCATGCCGTCAGAGCCACAATTGCCCATCCAATATAAGTAACCATGTTCTGTCCGGAAATAATGGTTCCAAAAAGCGGAATATCTTTAATAACAGGAATATCCACAACCGGGAACGTAAGACTCTTGAGCGCGCTTGAGTTGGCCTTGCTGCCCGTCAGCATTACCAGAACAAATACGGTTCCGCCGGTAGCGATCAGGTTCATGGCCACGCCGCAGGCGTTCATTGCTCCCTTCATAATCAGGGAGAAATACCCGAATATAAAGGATACCAGAATCCCCATAGCCACCGCCGCAATACAGCCGATCCAAAGATTCTGAGTGAAGGCACTGACAACGACTCCGGTCAGCGCACAGATCAGCATGGTTCCCTCGATCGCCAGATTGAAGATTCCCGCCTTGGTCATCATATTGGCCGCCAGCGTTGCCAGCATAACCGGCGTGGTGCTGGCCAGCACCGTCTTCCAGAATGTCAGGGATAAAAAGAACTCCATCATGCTGCTGCACCTCCTTCCTCCTCTGCCTGTTTGAGAGACATCTTCTGGTCGTGTCTCCGCTTAATGAAATACAGGAATTTCTGAGACGCCACCAGTAAAATGATGACTCCCTGCAAAAACGTCACAATTTCCGGATCCAGATCCGTAGCGCGGGACATGATCTCCGCTCCTACACGCAGGTACGCGATGAAAAATGCCGTCAGCGGTATATATGTGGGGTTGCCGTTGGACAGCATGTAGATCAGCAGACCATCCCATACATAGTTCGTCTGAGACTGCCACTGGAAACGCTTGTACACGCCCACGATCTCAATGGCACCGCCCATGCCGGCGATTGCGCCGCCGATAAACTGAGCCAGAAGAATCACGAAGCTGGTTTTAATACCAGATGCTTTTGCAAAATCGGGGTTGCTTCCCGTCACACGAACCTTATAACCGAAGGAAGTCTTGTTCATCAGGATAATGACAAAAATCGTTACTGCAATCATAACCAGAAAACCATAGTGAAGGGTGGTTCCCTGAATCATGGTTCCCATCCGCGCATGGTCCGGGAACTTGTAACTTCCCCAGCTTCCGCTGGGCTCCAGAAAAAAGGAACTGACAATGGACAGCCCAAAGTAGTAAAAGATGGAGTTGGCCATAATTGCCAGAACCACCGGATTTACTTTTGTATACTTATTGACGATGACCGGCAGCATGGAAATCAATCCGCCTACAATCGCCGCTGCGATAATCAGAACCGCCTGATGCACAATGTTGGGCAGGGGAAATGAAATTGCAATCGCCGTCGCCACCACCGCGCCCATATAGAAAGACGCGTCGGAGCTAATGTTGAAGATACCACTCTTTAAGCAGAGCGTCAAACCCAGACCTGTAAATACCAGCGGAATACCCCGCACTACCACGTTAAAGAAGCTGCGCTTGGTCTCCAGAGGCCCCAGCATCAGTTTCTGAATTGCCAGTCCCGGCGTCTCACTCACGAAGAAAATAATCACAAAGATCAGGACAATGGACAAAAGAAGCGCCGCGACGATTCGGATGACACTGAAATAATTCATGACATCAAATTTTTTAGCATTTGTTTTTTTATTTTCCATGACTTATCCCAATCCCTCCTGTTTCTTGATTCCAAGCATATAAAGTCCCAGCTCCTGCTCGGTGACTTTCGGTTCGTTTCTCAGAGCGGCCACTACCTTACCCTTGTGCATAACCAGAATCCGGTCGCTCAGTGAGATCAGCTCATTCAGATCCGCCGAAACCAAAAGGATTGCCTTTTTATGGCTCCGCATCTCCAAAATCTTTGAATGAATAAAGGAGATCGCACCCACGTCCACGCCTCGGGTGGGCTGATTCAGCACCAGCAGATCGCTTTCCGCCTTAAATTCTCTGGCCACAATCGCTTTCTGAATATTTCCGCCGGACAGGCTGCCGATGGACTGGTTTTCATCCCTGGTTTTGATCATAAACTCTTTGATCTGTTCCTGGCAGTGTTCTTTGATCTTTGACTTCAGGATCATTCCCGCGCCGTTGGCAAATGTATCGATATTGGAAACCGTCAGATTCTCCTGCACGCTCATTTCAGCCGCGCATCCGTTCATCATACGGTCTTCCGGTACATGGGACATACCGATCCTGCGGATGTTCGTCACCGATTCCCGGGTAATATCCTTGCCGTTTAAAAATACTCTTCCGTCGATGGCGCGCATATTGCCGGTGATAATGGAAATCAGTTCGCTCTGGCCATTGCCCTCAACGCCTGCAATTCCCACAATCTCGCCTCTGCGGACACTCAGGCTGACACCGGAAAGCTTGGGAATCTTAAATTTGTCCACATACGCCAGTTTTTCAACCTTCAGAACCTCTTCTCCAGGCGTAATCTTTTCTTTGTCGTAATCAAAGGTAATTTCCCGGCCGACCATCAGGTTGGAAATATCTTCCTCCGTCACATCCTTCGTCAAATACGTTCCCTTGGTTAGGCCACCCTTGAGTACGGTGATCCGGTCGCTGATGCGTTTTACCTCGTTCAGCTTATGAGAAATGAAAATGATGGTCATGCCTCTCTTTTTCAGATCCAGAAGCTTTTCGAACAGCTCCTCTGTCTCCTGAGGCGTCAGAACCGCCGTGGGCTCATCCAGAATAATCAGTTTGGCGCTTCGGTAGAGAATCTTCAGGATCTCCAGCTTCTGTTTCATTCCCACACTCATATCCCGGACTCTTCGGGATGCGTCGATGTCAAAATTGTACTTTTTCGCCACTTCGTTGGTAATCTCAATGTCCCGCTTTTTGTTGGACACGAAACTGGTCTTTTTCATTCCCAGCATCATGTTCTCCGCTCCGGTCAGGGAATCCACCAGCATAAAATGCTGATGCACCATGCCGATGCCGTGGGCGATGGCATCCTTACTGGACTGGAGCTTCAGCTCCTCTCCGTTCATGTAGATATGCCCCGAGGTGATACTCTCCAAACCGTAAAGCATCTTCATCAGCGTACTCTTTCCCGCTCCGTTCTCACCTACAAGAGCATGAATCTCGCCCTCGTCTACGGTGAAGTTTACATTGTGATTGGCTAGCACACCGCCCTCATAGATCTTGGTTACATCTTTTACCTCAAGCAAATGTCCCATCAGCCTTTCCCCTCTCTTCTCCGAATTTCTTGCAGACAATGTTCCAGATTGCCTTGGATCAGCGTCATGCTGCATCCCAGCATCAGGTTCACGGGAAGGTCGAAGTTTTCAACTAGGAAGCCGTCCTGATCCGTCTCCCCGCCGATCTTCTCCATCATGGTTCTGGTATCGTCCAGATACCCGTATATCTTCTTCCCAAGGGCATACGCATATCCGATCTCAAAACAGGTGCCGCTGTCCGGTTCCCCGCCCCGGAAACAGTTGACATTGGCCACCACATAATCACTGATCTCGATACAATGAATGTTCTTGAGAAAAATTTGTTCTCCCAGGGTCTTCCCTGCATCCGGCGCCGCTTTCTGCGCCTGCATCTCAAAACCATATCCGGCGCATAGAGCCCTGTACTCTAAATACCGTTTTTCCCGCCAATCGGGGTAAAACACATCAAATCCCGCTACATATATACGATCCATCGTCGGTCCCCTCCGTCTGTCGTCTAGTGATTGCGGAGCATTTCCTCCACTTTTCCGAAAAACTCGTTTTGAAACGCCTTCACATCCACAAACATGGCTGCTTTCATGCTGTATTCCGGGTCATTGCATCTCCATACATCCTCCGTGGTTCTCCCCCGCAGAGGCCCTTCTGTAAAACAAGTCAGATGCATCGGGATCGTTGTGAGAATCTCGGGATGGATTGCCGCCACCGCAGCTAGCGGATCATGAAGCCCGCAGCCGTTTAAATACGGATGGAACTGTTTGTACGCACCCAGATAATGCTTCAGGCTCTCATAAAGGAACAGCGCGCTCTCTGTACCGATGGTATGCCACCGTTCATGATCCTCATACGTAAACAGCGTCTTGCGGGTCACATCCAACCCCACAAGTACTACCGGAAGTTTGGAAGTCAGCACCTCATAGCACGCCTTCACGTCCAGACGGACGTTGGCTTCCATCACTACCTCCATCACATTCCCAATATTTCCAGGAGTGGCCAGCGCACCTCCCATAATGTAAACCGCACCCACCTTTTCCGCAACAGACGGATCTTTCCGAAGCACTCTCGCAATATCCGTCATAGGGCCGCTTGTGACCCAATACAGTTCTTTGCCGTATGTCTCAATCATCTCAATAATAAAATCCGTGGCATCCTCCGGCTTCGCGTCTCCCCAGTCTTCGGGGGTGCTGGGCGGAAGTACGCCGCCGATCCCGGACATGCCGTGAAACTTGCTGCCGCCGCTGAAATCGATATGTTCCCCGCTGAGCGGCGTCTCACTTCCCATAACTATCGGAATCTCCGGCTTTCCGCAGAGCCGAAGGACTTCCTTTGTGTTCCGGAAAACGTCACCCACATAACTCATGCCGTAGGAGCAGGTAACACCCACCACCTCGCACTCTTCCTGGGCCGCCAGATAAGCAAGCGCCAGAGCGTCGTCCACGCCGGTATCACAGCTGTACAAAATCTTTTTGCTCATGTCAAATCCCCGACTTTCTGTTTATTTCTCTCATATGCTGCTCTGCATCTGCAATGATCTTTTCTTCATCCAATTCCACCAGCTGCCGATCTTTCATAACCAGCTTTCCGTCAATGATGGTATGAAGAATGTCATGACTGTTTCCGGAAGAAACCACCGTATTGAGAAGCCGCTGCGTTGGCCGCATATGGGGGCCCTTCACATCCATCACAATCAGATCCGCTGTCTTTCCCTCCTCAATCACGCCAAGCGTATCTCCATGGCGGATTGCCTGGGCACCTCCAAAAGTAATCATGCGCAGAAGCTGATCGTTTGGTACAACCATCGGATCAAATACCGGAAGCCCCCACTGGGCCGTCACCCCCGCTTTCAGCGCCCGAATCTGTGTAAACATATCCAACGCAATATGGGATGCGCCATCGCAGCCGATTCCCATAGACGCTCCACGCTCCAGCATGGAAGGAATCTTGGGAAAACCGTGGTTGATGAAGTTCGCCATTGGACAATGAATGACATGCACTCCGTTGTCCGCCAAGAGCGTAATGTCACGCTCTGTCAGAAGTACGTTGTGAGCCGTCAGAAGCCTGGGACTCAGCGCTCCCACCGACTGCAGAAACGCAGCCGGGCGCATTTTATAATTCTGCAGGCAGAAGCTGACCTCATCCTTATGCTCACACAGGTGCATATGAATGCCCGTGTCTAACTCCTCTGCCTTTTCCACAATCTTTTCTATCAGTTCTTTTGAACAGGTCATCAGCTGCCGTATGCCGAACCAGATATCCACCCGGCCATCCCCGGCTCCCTGATACCGACTGTGCAGTTCTTCCGTCAGCCGGATACAATCTTCGGCGGAGTGTTTCATCTCCCCGCAGACTACATTGCCCATGTCCATGGTAGACGGACAGAGCGCCGCGCGCATCCCCGTCTCCATCACTGCCTCGGCTACCTGATCCATATGGACGCCGCCGGCATCGGCAAAACCAGTGATACCGGCCCGGATCATCTCCACGCAGTGCAGGCGCGCCGAAACACGTACATCCTCAGGGCTCAGGTTGCTCTCAAAGGGAACCAGAAAACGGGTCCAGATCATAGGGTACTCATCCGCCGTTCTGCCCCGCAGAAGTTGCTGGCAGGTATGGGTATGACCGTCTATAAAGCCGGGCATCAGAAGATTTCCATCTGCCTCCAGCACCTCCGCCGCGCAAAAACGCTGATCCAGTTCTTCCGGTGTTCCTATAGCATATATTATTTTATCCTTCACCGCCACCGAGACGTGTTCCTCTATGGTAAAGTCTCCGGTCAGAATCCGGCTGTCCCGAATCAGAATATCGCATACTTCTCTCATGTACACACCACCTTTTCCGCGCCGGACTCCCGGGCCAGCGCTGCAAGTTTCTCCATATAAGCCGTTGTCGGCGGCTCCACATCCATGGACGGGAGTACACCCCATGGACGATATTGAATTAATTTGTACCGAATCTGTGGCCGCTGCGCCAGAATCCGGCTCACCTGCCGCACCGTATCTTCATTGTCCAGGTATCCGGGAACAATGACAGTTCGGACTTCATAGAGCTTTCCAATATCTGCCAGATAAGAAAGATTCTGCAGAACCACATCGTTTCCGCATCCTGTCAGCATCCTGTGATAATCGCTGTCAAAAGCCTTCACATCCAGCATGGCCATATTCATCTCTGCTGCAAGCTCCGGCATCTTCCGAAAATCGGTCTGGCCGTTGGTATCCACAAAACAAGTCTTACCCAAGCTGTGCGCCTTTCGGAACAGTTCAGCGATAAACGTGTGGTACCGCGTACACTCCCCGCCGCTTACGGTGATTCCCTCAATAAAGGGAAGGGAGGATCCGGTTCACCAGTCCCCGCTCAGGCATTGCGCACACTCCGTTCAAAGATCCGCAGTCCTTTGCTTGCTCCGGCTCCCAGAACCGTGGAAGCGTCAAGACTTACCTCTCCAGCATCGTATTTCTCAATATCGGAACGTTTCACCAGGTACCCAGTAACGCGAACCACATCGGAATCATTGGAATAGAAGGAAAAATAGCGCATATTCTCCTTAAATGCTCCTTTGATAATGTCCAGAACCGCCATGGGATTGTTCTTCGCCGTTTTCTCAAAGGGGAACAGCTCTCCGATTCCAGCTGCAAAATGCTTCTGTGTCTTTGCTGTAAACAGAAGATGTTCGGGAAGTGCCGGTTCTTCGCCCACAGGTACGCGGGTATTGGGCGTCACGTCGGTATCGGTGGAAATCCCCACCTGGCCATGCATGGCAAAACTTCCGTATTTTGGCTTATAAGCAATCACCTGCTCATGGATCTGATCCAGAACGCGAAGCGCAAATTCCTCCGCCTTTTTTCCGTGTCCGTAACGCTCGTCCGCCTTTTCCAGTCCGAGAATCCGGTTGACGCACTCAGCAAGCCCCACCATGCCGAACATACCTACAAATTTTTCACGGCAGATCAGGCCTTCATCTGCCAGAAACGTATTTTCAATAAATTTAGCATCTTCAAATATAAATGTATCCCTCTTGTCCATTTGCTCACACTGGGCGGCTACCGCCTTCGGCAGCATCTCCCAGAACTGCTCCTCGCTCTCGCAGACATCTGACAGCTTCTTCATATTCAGACGTCCCAGCGTCAGACCGCCGCCACCGATAGGAAGCGCGTTGTAGCAGCTGACAATGGCGTAATCGCTGCCCCAGTCCGCCGTATACATGACGTCATTGACAAAGCTGGGCTTCGCTGTCACCAGTCCCGTCTCGATGGCCTTGCACGCAAAATTGTCCGGCGTATGCTCATTGTAAATCATGGACATATTGGGAACCGGTCTCTGCATCTCGGCAGACAGTTCCAGAATAATCCGGCCCGCTTTCGTATCATAAGGACCAATGTCCGCATGGCAGAAAGAATCACCGATGGTCCTGTCTACATTAGTGAGGAAAATCCGGATGGCATGTCTGGCCTCCTCCTCATCTTTTACAAAAGGGTCCAAAAGCCGGTCGATATGTCCGATGTATACCGGTCCTGCAATCACCGACGGCACATGACGGTACAAAATCAGCAGATTTGATACCGCATCCCAAATATCCTTCGGTGGGTCCAACATCAGAAACCTGCTGCCCTGCTTCATAAATTTGTCATAGTCCGGAAGGACATAACGAGGACGATATGGAGCATTACCCTCTCTCATATCAAATATAATATCTCGATCGGCAAACCACTGTGCCTCGGGACTCAATGTCACCGGATCCGGCATATTCTCCGCTGCCGCCGCCAGTTCTTTCAATCTCTGGGGATATGTAAGCTGCGGTTCCGACAGAATAGCCAGAATTTTTTTCTCTAACAATGTCATAAGATGCCTCCTAAATTAATCACTTCACACCATATCCAGCCTTGTCATTCCGTCCCGATCACTGGCAACATCAGAATTCCCTGTACACGGTGATCCAGCGCCTGCAGAATAGCTTGATACTCCTTTTCTGGATCTTCTGATGTATTGTACAACAGAACTCCATGAATTTCCTTGTCCACCCTAATATCAATGGCATCCAATATATTGACGAAAATGGCTCTTTCACGTCCGGCAGGATCACTGCTATCATCTCTGTATTGTTACGAATCAGACCACATGCCACAGCACTAGGTCTGTAATGGTGTTCTTGGATCAGTCTTTCGATCTTCTCTCGGATTTCCGCCTTTACATATCCTTTATTGTTGATGACACGGGAGACGGTGGTAGCCGAAACGCCTGCCATTTTCGCGATATCGCAAATTGTCATAGGCACCTCTCTCACTTATGTTCTGCCAAAAAAGCGTCAATCTCCTTTCTCAGCGGCATGGACACTGTAGTACCCAATTTCTGCACAGACAGTGCTGCCAGCGCATTTGCAAAAACCGCCGCTTCCCATAGATCTTTTCCCTCAGAAAGTGCTGTAAGAAGCCCTCCGTTAAATGCATCACCTGCCCCGGTGGTATCCAGCGCCTTTACTCGGTATGCTGGAAGAATTCCGCTCTTTATGCCGTCGTGAATGTAGACACCGCGGCTTCCTAACGTAATCAGCACTTTTTTCACACCACGATCCATAAACCACTTCGCCGCTTGGTCTGCTGCCGCTTTATCAGACACCGGAATACCTGTCATAATCTCCGCTTCCACCTCATTAGGCGTAACCAGATCAACCATAGATAAAAGCACATCCTTTACCGGCTGTACTGGGGCTGGATTTAGAATCACTTTTACCCCTTTTTCATAAGCTAGACGAACTGCACGATCAATTGAAGAAATATTAGTCTCCAACTGGGTAAGCAGATACTCTGCTCCATCCATTAGCGGTGCTAGGCGTTCCACATCTTCATTGGTAATTGTACCACACGCTCCCGATATCACCACAATCTTATTCTGGCTGGTGTTCTCATCCACCATAATCAGAGCGCATCCGGTCTCTGTGTCCTCCGAAAAAAGTAAATACTCCGAGCTCATTCCAAGTTCCTGCATCGTATCCTGCGCCACTTGTCCAAAAGCATCCCGCCCTAGCTTGGTCACCATGGTCACATTCGCGCCTGCTTTATGAGCCGCGACTCCCTGATTAAATCCTTTGCCCCCAGGCCCCATTCGAAACATACTGCCCTTCACCGTCTCACCCGATGCCGGCAAATGGGGTGTTCTTCCCATCAGATCTACTACAAAACTTCCAAACACGATCACTTTTTTGCTCATTGCGCACCCTCATTTAAAATAAGTAAACATTTTCATAAAATGATTTCATTTATTTTTTTGTCTTGTTAATGCTTCCATCATTCTATTCACCTAACCTCAGTTTGTCAATAAGGTACCTTTAATTCTTTCGTTTCTTATTCTGTTACAGAAAAATCTCAGTTTTTTATGATATTTTTTCAATTTTGCTTTTTCGCCTAAAATAAAAAGGGCCGGACACAAATACACTGATATGATCTCCCTTAAGTAGACAAGATAAATAAATAAAGTCTACTTAAGGGGGATTTTTATGTCCAAACCAAAGTTTCCTCCAGAAATTAAAATCCATGCCTGTGAGGATTTTTTGTCTGGAAAATATACATCAGCCCAAGTCTGTGAAAAGTATGGGATAACATATAATGAGAAGAACTGTTCTTCCACATCTTTAAGTGAATGGGTGGCAAAGTACAGGGCGGTGGGGCCCGAGGCTTTTACCCATTTCTACCATAACAAAAGCTATTCTTCAGAGTTAAAAACCCAAGCTGTGGAAGAATACCTTTCCGGGAAGGGCACTATTCTGGAAATTACCGTCAAATACGGTATTTCTGACACCAAAGTTTTCAGAAGGTGGATTTTGAAGTATAATGCCAATATAGAACTAAATTGTACCCCTTGTCAAGGACATTTTGAATTTGTGTAGTACCTGTTTTTTGACACATATACACAACTTGAATCCTTGATTTTGGACAATGGTGTTAGGTAAGGTTCTATCGGGCTCTGCCCGAACCCGTCCTCGCCGGAAGGCAGGGAAAGCAGCTTTGCTCCTTTCTCTTTAGGACAGGATAAGCCGTGTCACTTCATCAAGGGCTGCCCGGGCGCGGGCGCCCAGCGTACTGTCCCTTGATTGCGTTCCCGCTCCAGTAGGTGGTATCCTTTTATGAAATTTATTTGTTGTTCGTTTTGATTTTGCTTCCCAGTTGAGATGGACTCTTGGTGATTACTGGGGACTCAGGTTTATTCGGAATATCTAACGGATATTCACCGGTAGTGACAAAATGATAATACTCATTAGGCGACGGCTTGGCGAGATGCCACTGGTAGCGCCGATTGTTGTAATAATCCATATAATCATCAACAACAGCCAGTACATCGTTGAAATTTGTACAGGAAGCCAGCTTGTTTTTGATATGGTCTTTCATATGACCAAAGAAGCTTTCCTGTGGAGCATTGTCCCAACAGTTGCCGCGGCGCGACATAGACTGCCATTTCACTTGTCTACTTGACAAGGGGCTGATCACACATCCGGTCTGCCGGACATATATTTGTATCTGGTCCTTTCAAAAAATCACTCGGTATAATCCATAAAGCACAAGCAGATGCACCGGATACACCAGATAGAAAAACCATTTTCCTTTCCAGGCTCCGCGGGTTCCATTGTAACAGCGGATCAGAAAAAAGGATGCCGCAAGTCCCGGTATGTATACCGGGCGGAATTCGGCTGCCGCCATCAGGATAAATCCGGCCAGGCACGCTGTATCCGGTGTCAGGCGGAACCAGAACAACACCGCAATCAGCATAATACCGGCCGCGTCATAGTCAGTCCGCAGAAACCAGGCCAGAAGTGCCGCTGCCACAATGACAGCCATCTGCCGGTACTGTGCCAGGGCCGCATCCGTATTTCTGCCGATCCAGTCCACCAGAGTCAGCATAAGCACTCCAAGAAACAGCGTAAAAAATACATTCTGGCTCTGCGGCGCCCACAGTTTTCCATATACCAGAAGATCAAAGGGCATTTCAGAAATCAGGGCAAACACGCCAAGCCGGATAGCATAATGCCTGCGGTTTCTGGTGTGGCAGAACCCCTCCGTCAGCAGAAATACATAAATCGGGAATGCCATGCGTCCCACGGACCGCAGAATCCAGAACACCTGATTCCACCGCTCTGCAGCCGTGTCAGCCCCGGCCGCATACAGCGCCGGAATCAGCCCGTAAGCCAGAAGCCGGATGGCCGCATGATCGCACAGCATACTGACAACGGCAATCAGTTTTAACTGATTGCCGTTTAATCCATGTCTTAAAATCTGTTTTTCTGTCATCCGTCTTAGCAGATTTCTGCGCCGGACGGCATCTTCTTCTCCGGAACCATCAGGGACAGGTTGCCGTCTGCGTCTTCTGCGCAGAGAAGCATGCCCTCAGACAGAACACCAGCCAGTTTTGCAGGCTTTAAGTTCACAACGACCATAACCTTCTTGCCTACCATCTCTTCCGGTGAATAGTGTGCCTTGATGCCGCTGACGATCTGTTTTACCTGGCTGCCGATCTTAACCTGGGAACACAGAAGCTTTTTGGACTTCTTAACTGCCTCGCAGGCAATGATCTCACCAACCTGGAACTGGAGCTTTGCAAAGTCTTCATACTCAATCTCTGCCTTCGGCTCGATGTCGATGACTGGCTCCTCTTCCTTTGCTTCCTCAGCAGCCGGCTGTGCTGCCTTCTCTGCGGCACGCATAGCCTCTACCTTTTCCATAACTTCCTTGAGGTCCATTCTTGCGAACAGAATCTCCGGTGCGTCGGTTACATGCTCGCCGGACGGATACAGGCCGAACTGATCCATCTCGGAAAGAGCGCGCTTCTGCGCGTGGAGCTGTGCCAGAATCTTCTTGGATGTATCCGGCATGAAGGACTCCAGCAGGGATGCGCCGATGGTGATGGCCTCTACCAGGTTGTAGAGTACCGTTGCCAGACGGTCTTTCTGAGCCTCGTCCTTAGCCAGTGCCCACGGCATGGTCTCGTCGATATATTTGTTGCAGCGACGGAAGATGTTGAAAATCTCGGTGATGGCATCTGCCACACGAAGCTCGTTCATCTTGCCCTCTGCCTTCTTTACAGATGCCAGAACGACATTCTTTAAGTCCTCATCCACAGCATCGGAAACACCGCCGTTTCTCACCTCGCCGCCGAAATACTTGTTGGACATGGAGATAGTACGGTTTACCAGATTTCCGAGGATATTTGCCAGATCAGAGTTCATGCGCTCTACCATTAACTCCCAGGAAATCACGCCATCGTTCTCGAACGGCATCTCATGCAGAACGAAGTAACGGACAGCGTCCACGCCAAAGAAGTCTACCAGGGTATCTGCATAAAGGACATTTCCTTTGGACTTACTCATCTTGCCATCACCCTGTAACAGCCACGGATGACCAAATACCTGTTTCGGAAGCGGCAGGCCCAGAGCCATCAGGAAGATCGGCCAGTAAATGGTATGGAAACGGATAATGTCCTTACCGATCAGATGAAGGTCTGCCGGCCAGTATTTCTCAAACAGTTCGCCGTTGTTGCCATCGCAGTCATAGCCAAGACCGGTAATATAGTTGGTCAGTGCGTCCAGCCATACATAGGTAACATGCTTCGGATCGAAGGTAACCGGAATGCCCCAGGTAAAGGAGGTTCTGGATACGCACAAATCCTGCAGGCCCGGAAGCAGGAAGTTGTTCATCATCTCGTTCTTTCTGGATACCGGCTGGATGAACTCTGGATGCTCGTTGATGTATGCGATCAGGCGGTCTGCGTATTTGCTCATTCTGAAGAAGTAAGCTTCCTCTTTTGCCGGCTGTACCTCACGGCCGCAGTCCGGGCACTTGCCGTCTACTAACTGGGATTCGGTAAAGAAGGACTCACACGGTGTGCAGTAAAGACCCTCATAATAGCCTTTATAAATATCTCCCTGATCGTACAGTTTTTTGAAAATCTTCTGCACCTGAGCCTCATGGTCTGCATCGGTGGTACGGATAAATTTGTCGTAGGAGGTGTTCATCAGATCCCAGATGGTCTTGATCTGTCCTGCTACGTCATCTACAAACTGTTTCGGGGTAACGCCTGCTGCCTCAGCCTTTAACTCGATCTTCTGGCCGTGCTCGTCGGTACCGGTCTGGAAGCGGACATCGTAGCCCTGCTCTCTCTTAAAACGCGCAATGCTGTCTGCCAGTACGATCTCGTAGGTGTTGCCGATATGCGGCTTGCCGGATGTATAGGCGATCGCGGTGGTGATATAATACGGTTTCTTACAATTACAATTTTCATTCTGACACATGAGCCAAATTCCTCCTAAACTTTCGCTGCCGATCTGCCCGTAAAATGTGACTGATTCTTTTTTTGCTCAACCGGCTCAGCAATTGCGCAGACCTGTTTCCTGCTGCGCTAATTAAGTCAACTATAGCATAAAGTCCGCGAAAACTCAATATAATGCGCGGCTTCCTCCCGACTCTGCACACCGCATAAGTTGTATTTCCTCCGAGTATATTATATAATTAGGTACACTTACGACCATTTGGAGGATTGCTTCATGCATAAAAACCATAAAAAAAGGCGCCGGTCTGTCAGATTGCAGCGTTCGGTTTTATCCGCAGCGCTCTGCGCCCTGCTGCTGACTTCCTGCGCTCCCGCTTCCCGGGCGCCCCAGCCAACTACCGCTGTCCCTTACGAGGAAGAAACCGGTGCGGACTACGAGCAGCTCACCGAAAACAGCCTGAAGGAACAGCAGCGCTTTGCAGATCTGGAGGAAAGCCTGTTTCAGGATGAGATTTCCGCATCCCGCCTTGATCTACATTTTCTTCTGAAAAATCCGGAGGGCCGCGGCATCACAAAAACCGATGCGCTGATCGCCCCCATCTCCATGGAGGCTTTTTTGCAGACAAGAAACGATCAGGAAGAACTGCGAAAGGAACTTTCCGGTTTTCAGACCGCCCTGCTGACGGACGATCAGAAACTCACGCTCCGTATTCTGGAAAGCCTGATGAACACCGAAAAAAAAGGCGAAGGACTGGAGCTTTACAGCCAGCCGTTAGCGCCTACCATTGGCACTCAGGCACAGCTTCCCATGCTGCTCTGTGAGTACGCCTTCTACACCCGCCAGGATGTGGAAGACTATTTGAACATTCTGGAATATCTGGATACCTTTTACGGACAGATTCTTTCCTTTGAACAGGAAAAGGCAGACGCCGGACTGATGATGAGCGACACATCCATCGACCATGTAATGGAATCCTGCAAAAGCTACCTGCTGGTTCCGGGAAACAACTTCATGATCGATTCCTTCAAAGAACGGTTAAACGCGCTTCCCGACCTGACCGATGACGCAAAGAAAGAACTCTGTGCCCGTAACGAAGCTGCACTGGAGGAACACTTTGTTCCCGCCTATAAGCTGCTGATCGATGGTCTGGAAAAGCTCAAAGGTACCGGAACCAATGAAAAAGGCATGTGCGGATATCCGGATGGAAAAGCTTACTACGAATACCTTGTATACACAGCGACCGGAACCTCCTACCACTCTATTGATGAACTGATGACTGCCACCGAGCAGGAAATATCCGATAATTTACAGATCACCTCAAAGCTGTTGTCGGAACACCCGGAGCTGGAATCCATGCTGGATAACTACCAGTACCGTCAGACCGAGCCCACCGCCATCATGGAAGAATTAAAAGAGCAGACCTTAAAGGACTTTCCACAGCTTCCGGAATGCAGTTACACCTTAAAGGATGTTCCAAAAGCGCTGGAGCTTTCCTTAAGCCCCGCCTTTTACCTGACCTCCCCAATTGATGACAGTTCCCAGAATGTCATCTACATTAACCGGAATCCAATCTATGACAACCAGCCCCTCTACAACACCATTGCCCATGAGGGCTATCCGGGGCACTTATACCAGACGGTATGGTTCCACACGCACTGTGACTCAGATCTCAGAAAAATCTTAAGCTTTTCCGGCTACACCGAGGGCTGGGCCGCTTATGTAGAGGCACTCTCCTACCGTCTGGACAACGGCCTGGATCCACTGCTTGGCGAACTGCTGGAGGCCAACTCCAAAGCCACCCTCGGCATCCACGCTTACCTGGACATGGCCGTAAACTACCTGGGCTGGGAGCGGAAAGATGTTCAGAAATATCTGTCCTCCTACTTCAGTGATCCGGAATCCATTGCTGATTCCATGTTTGAAACCATGGTGGATAATCCCGCCAACTACCTCTCCTACTTCATCGGTTCCCTGGAGATCCGCAACATGCGTGAGACAGCCGAACTGCAGCTTGGAGATTCTTTCAATACAACGAAATTTCACACCTTCCTTCTGGATATGGGAAACGCTCCCTTCGATGTGATCCAGGCCTATTTCACTACATGGCTCATGAACCAGAAGATGGGAAACTAAACCATTCATAAGAAACGAAAAAGGCAGCCGCCCACGGAATTTTCATTCCTGGAACGGCTGCCTTTTCTATGCCATTATGATAACATTCCCAAATTTATTTCATGAAGAACTTCTGTAAATCTGCCTCAGTGGTATCCTCACCGATGGTGATAAGCTCTGTACCGGTCAGACGTGCAAACATTGCGATATCGTCTCTGGTCAGTGCGGTAGATACAACAGAGTGATGAGCGCCGCCTGCATAGCACCATGCTGCGGTACCGATCTGGAAGTTCGGTTTGTGGCGGTACATGATTCTTGCTACCGGAAGGTTCGGCATCGGTTTCGGCTGTTTTACCAGCTCGATGTCTGCGCAGATCAGGCGGAAGTGGTCGCCCATATCAACCATGGTTACCTGAATACCATCGCCGGTTACGCCGTCGAAGATCAGTCTTGCCGGATCTTCCTTACCGCCAATGCCAAGCGGCAGTACATCGATCTCCGGTTTGGTTGCTGCGAATGCCGGCGGAACCTCCAGCATATGGGAGGCCAGCTCAAGCTCCTGACCCGGAGTTAAGTCGTAAGTATAGTCTTCGATAAAGCCGGTAGCGCCGTCTCTGCCCTCAGACATCTTCATGAGTACTGCGGATAAAGCGGAGATCTTGTAATCGCCCTCCGGACCAAAGCCGATGCCCTTTGCCATTAAGTTCTGGGCTGCGATACCCGGAAGCTGTCTTAAGCCGTGCAGATCCTGGAAGGTGTCTGCGAAAGCGCCGATACCGTTAGCTGCCAGGAATTTCTCCAGGCCAACCTCATATTTTGCCTGCTCACGAACGGAGTCAATGCGGTCGGTCTTCATGGTGTACTTGTCGGTGTACTCCTTCATCTTTGCATCGATTTCTTCCTCGGTCACTGCATTGATGGTGTCAACCACATCGCCCAGTGCAAAGTAGTTGCACTCCCAGCCGTATTTGATCTGGCTCTCTACGCGGTCGCCGTCGGTTACTGCTACTTCGCGCATGTTGTTACCGAAGGAAGCAACCTTTAAGGACTTGGAGTAGGAAATTGCCTTTGCAACCTCTGCGAACTGGCGGATCTTTGCAACGACATCGTCATGCTTGTAGTAGCCTGCAACCACCTCGTGCGGGATGCCAAGTCTTGCTACGATAAAGCCGTACTCACGGTCGCCGTGAGCAGACTGGTTTAAGTTCATGAAGTCCATATCGATGCTGTCATACGGAAGCTTCTCATTTGCCTGGGTGTGCAGGTGCAGAAGCGGTTTTCTCAGCTCCTGAAGGCCCTTAATCCACATTTTGGCCGGGGAGAAAGTATGCATCCAGGTGATCACACCGATACAGTCATCATCGCAGGATGCCTGACGCATGGTCTTGATGCAGCTCTCAGAGTTGATGATGGTCGGAACCAGCTCTACCTCTGCCACATCTTTTAATTTTTCATTCAGGAATTCTGCCATCTGGCGGCTGTCCTCAGCCACCTGCTTTAAGCACTCGTCTCCGTAAAGATCCTGGGAGCCTACTGCAAAGTATAACTTCTTCATGTCAATCTACCTCCTATAAATGTGAATGATCATCTTATATCACGAACCGAGTTTCCATTGTTGAATGCCACCGGAAACTGGTGCGCGTAGTTCTTTTTCTGCCAGTCCGGATCCTCCATCATGCGGAGCAGGTTCCGGGCTGTGATCCGCCCCAGATTATATTTGGGATGGATTGCTGATAAAATTTTCAGTTCTGCTTCCTGCTCCGGCCCCGAATCGTCAAAGGACACCAGGGAAATATCTTCCGGCACACGCAGTCCGCGTTCCTTTAAAAAATCCATATAGAAGCCGGCCACCTCGTCGTTGTAGAGGATCATGGCCGTGCAGTCTTTGGTCCGGCGGTACATCCGCAGCAGACTCTTTCTGCTCAACTTCTCTTCCATATCCTTGGTGGAGTACCACCGGATACAGTCATCATCAAAATTGATCCCGTAATCCGACAGGCATTCAATAAAGCCGCGATAGCGCTCAATCCCCTGCATGTCATCATACTTAAAGATTCCTCCAATGCGGCGGTGTCCGTTCTGGATCAGTATCCGGGTCAGCTCATAGCCTGCCCGGGCATCCGACGTCTCCACACTGTCAAACTGCTCATTCTGATAATGATTGTGAATAAACAGGGTCGGAATGTTCCGTTTCCGGATTTCCTTATAAAGACGCAGATTCGGATTCGGGAAGGTGGACCGGGTTCCCTCAATAATGAGCCCGGCCACATTCCGGTTTAAAAATCCTTTTAAGTACATTTCTTCATCATTCAGCCGGTTTCTGGTCACAGCCACATCGATCTCAAAGCCCTTGTCCCGGAGCACCGACTCAATTCCCGCGTAGACCTGCGGAAACAGATAGTCCGAAAAGTAGCTTAAGATCAGTCCCACATGGGGGCGTTCGCCATCTGCGCCGCTGTTTTCATACGATACATAGGTACCGCTTCCCTTTACCCGGACGATCAGTCCGTCCTTTTCCAGACGGTCCAGCGCGTTTCGCACTGTCTGCCTGGAGTATCCGAACTTTTTCTGAAGAATATGTTCCGATGGGAACTTGTCCTGATTCTTGATTACCCCACTGGTGATCAGGGTACGTCCCCAGTTGTAAAGCTTCTGGTATTTCAGATTTTCCTGATTCTGACTTCCCGCTGTTCTGGGCATATCATCAAACCTCCGATGCTTTTCCTTATGCTGTCATTCCCCAGTCTGATGTCGGCTTGTTATTTGATTACCTGCAGGGACTGACGGTCTGCGAATACTGCTACGAATACCAGGAATACCACGCCCTGAATCAGCTGCATGAGCTGCGTGGAGAAGCCCATCATGGTCAGGCCGCTGTTTAATACGATGTAAAGCAGGGAACCTACGATGATGTTCTCAAAGCGTACTTTTGCGCCGCCGGAAATCGGCATGCCGCCAAGTACGAGGGCAATCAGGATCTGGGTCTCTAACTGGTTACCGCCGGAAGAGGTAACGGAACCAACTTTGATAACGTTGATAAACGCTGCGAAACCGGTAATTGCGCCAGCTAAAACGTAAATCCAGAATTTCATGCGGTCAGTGCGGATACCGGAGAACATCGCTGCTTTCTCGCCGGCACCAATAGCCTTTAAGTAAGTACCGAACTTGGTGAAACGGAACAGTATAAATCCGATGACCAAAATCAGCACGGTGCACGCGATCTTTAACTCGGTGCTGTCGAAGTTGATCAGTTTTGCGGAACCTGCTACCGGTGCGTTGGTGGTCAGGTATTTGATAAATCCGCGGAACAGGAACATGGTACAGATCGTAACAATGAAGGATTTGATCTTACGGTATACATAGAAGTAACCGTTGATAGCTCCGATTGCTGCGCCTGCCGCGATGCCGCCTACGATTGCAAGCGGAATGCTGGTCTTGGAAAGCATACATACAACGATGGATGCGATACCCAGGATAGAACCCTGAGAGAAATCCAGACCACCCATGGTCATGATGAAAAATACGCCTGTCGCTGCGATCATGGTCACATATACCTGTGACAAAACGAGCGGAAGGTTTCCGATCATTCTGAAGTTCGTGAGAACGTTAAACAGTAAGAAAATGATAATCAGTCCCGCGATCGGCAGAAGGGAACGGATCAGCGACATTTTTGATAATTTCTTGAGCTGCTGCTCTTTCTGGTCTGTGTTTGTCTTAACTTGATTCTCCATTGCTGCCTCCTTATACCATCATCGTAATCAGGCTGTTCTCATCGAGGGCCTCATTACGCTCCAGCTCTCCGCTGGTCTTGCCATCCTTCATGATGATGATGCGGTCGCACATACCGATAAGCTCCATCAGCTCCTCGGAAATCATGATGATGGACTTGCCATTCTTTCTCATCTGGTTCATTAACTGGTAGATATCCTGTTTTACCTTGATATCAATGCCTCGGGTCGGGCTGTCTAACACAACGATGTCGGAATCCTTTCCGATCCATCTGGCCAGAACGACCTTCTGCTTGTTACCACCGGAAAGATCCGATACAAACTGGTCTACGTTTACCATCTTCACAGACATCTGCTTTGCATACTTGTTAGCGAACTCTTTTAATTTCTTATCGCTTAACAGGTGAGACTTGCCAGCCAGGCTGTCTAAGGACGGCAGGCAGATGTTGTCACCGATACTCTGGTTTAACACAACAGACTCGTTGTCACGGTCTTTAGAAGTGTACGCGATGCTGTGTTTGATGGCGGTCGGGATGTCGTTGATCTGGGTTCCGTCTGCCAGCTCTACGGTACCGGTACGGTCGTAAGAAGCACCGAAAATTGCTTTTCCGATCTCGTGCATACCAGACTCAGACAGACCGCCGAAACCAAGGATCTCGCCCTTGTGAAGGTCAAAGCTTACATCGTGGATCAGGCCCGGAACAGATACATTCTTTACAGAAAGAACCACTTCATCGGAAACCTTCTCACCATAGTCAGAACGATAATAGTCACCGGTTACCTCACGGCCAACCATGAGACGCTTTAAGTCATCCTCGGTTACATCTTTACTCTTAACCGTATCAATGTAAACACCGTCACGCATGATGGTAATGGTGTCGGACTTGTCCAGAACCTCCGGAAGGTCATGGGAGATGAAGATGATGGAGTTGCCGCTCTCACGGATCCGGTTCATGTGCTTGTACAGCTCTTCACGTCCTTCCTGGGAAAGCGCGGTGGTTGTCTCATCGATGACTACGATCTTCGGATCAAAATAGGTAGCCTTTACAATCTCGATAAGCTTGCGGTCCTCAAAGTTATACTCATCAATGATATCTGCTGCCTTGATTCGCTCAAAGCCATATTTCTTTAAAAGGTCCGTTGCCATCTTATTCATGGCATTGGTGTTCTTGATTCCCATATGTACGAACTGATCTTCGTGGCCCAGGAAAATATTCTCCGCCACAGTCAGGCCGGACAGGGTACCAAGCTCCTGCACGATGATGGAAACGCCCTCGTTGTTTGCCTCAACCTGGTTTTTCGGGTGGATCTCTTTTCCATCCAGTACGAAGGTACCGCTTCCGATGCTGTAGATACCGGTTAACATGTTGGTCAGGGTTGATTTACCGGAACCGTTCTCACCGATCAGCGCATGTACCTCGCCTTTGTTTACGTTAAATGAAACATTCTGAACCGCCTTCGTGATACCGAAGGACTTGCAAAGATTTTTTACCTCTAACCTTACTTCGCTCATTGCATTTCCTCCCTATGATCTACTTGACGATCTCGCCTTTGGTTACTTTGGTGGTTACTGTGATGATGATCAGCAGTGCCAGACCGGTGATAACATCCTGAATTGCAGTCGGAGCACCCATAGCGATGAAGCCGAAGAAGATGATATTGATGACGAACTCACCGATCACGATTGCCTGTAACGGCATACCATATTTCTTGAATGCCAGTCCGAAGAAGCAGCCCATGGTCGGAACGAAGTTACGGCTCATGGATGCCATGCCGGTTACTGCTACCATGGAAGAACCATAACTGATGGTCAGGACTGCCATGACGCCAAGGAAGGCACCACTTAAGATGAATGCCAGAACCTTGTATTTGTCTACGTTAATACCCATGTTCTTGGCTACAAACTCGTTGCTGCCGATTGCATAGGTGTATGTACCGATCTTGGTGTAGTTTAAGAAAATGTAAGCAACTACACATGCCAGAACTGCCAGAATGATGTTGCCCGGCATCTGGCCGAAAGCACGCAGATTAGACGGAAGGGTCTGCTCTACGCCGCCTGCGATATAGTTTGCGATGGACTCGTAAATCAGCGCAAGACCGGTGGTAACGATCATGGACGGAATGTGGAGTTTTACATAGAAAACACCATTCAGCAAACCAACAATGGAACCGGTCACAATGCTGCCGATAATGAGGCCTGCATAGCCCATTCCGAATCTTGATGCGAATACGCAGCCAACAATTGCGGAAAGCATGATGTTTGCGCCAATGGAGAAGTCGAACATTCCCATAACCATGACGAAGTAGAAACCAACTGCACCAACTGTAGCAATCAGGCTGGCCTGAAAGTAACTCAGCATGTTGGCCGGTGAACCAAAGTTGGAAGGTGTCAGGATCTTAAAGATCAGCCAGGAAAGAACTACCAGACCAAACAGGATCAGATAGCCTTTCGCAGTTCCCGAAATTTTCTTCTTTCCGGGTGTATCAACAACAGGAGTACCCATATTTTTTACCTCGTTCTTATTTCATACTAAGACATGACGGCCGGCATCGCCGCGCGATACCGGCCGTCCTAAGCCACTCAGCCTAATTGATCTCGTGTAAATTATTTACCAGCTCTTGCAGCTGCGTCCTCGATGGAGATCTTAGCTGCTGCCTCTTTCAGGCCATCCAGATCCAGCTCAGACATCTCAACCAGTTCCTCATCGGTGTAAGGAAGCTGATCTACGAAGTACTGCTCGTAAGCTTTGTAGTCATCTGCGGAAGATACATACAGATACGGGAATGGAACATCCTCGAACTTGCCTTCGAATCCGCTGTAGTTGCCCTTGATTGCGTTGTAAACCATCATGAAAGCGATAAGCGGGTCGCAGTAATGTCCGCCGGACTGACCAGCCATGGAACCGTTCTCAAGTCTCTCGCCAAGGTCCGGAAGGAAGTCGGTGGAAACGATGTCGATATCCTGAACTTTACCTGCACGCTCAACTGCTGCGATAGCGCCCTGAAGCGGGTCACCGCCGCCGCCTGCCGGAATCAGTGCGTCAAGAGTCGGGTCTGCGGACATCAGAGCCTCTGCTGCCTTGGAACCACCTTCAGAAGAAGTACCTGCGTACTGCGGCTCAGAAAGCTTAGCCTGATCATCCGGATGCTCTTTGTTCCAGTTCTCAACGCCAGCTTTGTAGCCTTCCCATCTGCCTAACCAGGTAGCATCACCCTGCTCCCAGCCGATCAGACCGATGTTTCTGTCGCCCTTGTCCAGAAGGATCTGAACCAGCTTCTCGCCGTTCTCCGGCTCGTTCTCATGAACTGCACCGATGTAGTACGGAGACTGGGTTGCCATGTCGTAGATATCTGCGCTGTTGTCCTTGCTGATTACACGGAAGAACTGTGCCAGATAAACTTTGTTGTCGTTTGCGGTCTTGATTGCAGAAGTCATCTCGGTATCGGAAGAGTTACAGATAATGATACCCTGGCATCCTGCTGCAGCAAGCTGCTCAACAGAAGCGGTAACCTTCTCAGATACATGGCCCTGGTCAACGTACTGAACCTGTACCCCTAAAGCCTTTGCTGCTTCATCCAGGATCAGTTTACACTGGGAACCAAGAACATCGGTGGAAGACCAGATGGAAACACCGATCTTGATGTCCTTGTTGTCAATGCCAGAGGCTGCTGCTGCCGCAGTAGTCTCAGCGCCACCCTCTGCCTTGGTGTCAGCTGCCGGAGCTGCTGTGGTTGCGCTGGATGCTGCGCCACCGCCACAAGCGGTCAGGCTTGCCAGCATCGCTGCTGCTGTCACGGTTGCCGTTGCTTTTTTGAAGACTTTCTTCATTTTGATTCCTCCCAACATGTTTTTTGATTGTTTTCAACAACTATCATGGCTTTATTATACGTTTTGACAGCAATTTGCGCAATACAATACAGGATATTTTTTCGCAAAAGTTGTATTTTTTACTATACAATATGATCTAAAAATTGTCATGTCACCCGAACATTTTTATCAATAGTGTGCATGTTCCATCATTTTTCGAGGATATTCCACGTCATTTTTTGTATATTTTTGTCAATAGATGCGTTTAATCTTTCACGTTCCCCAAACTTTTCAAATACAACTTTCAGGTTTTGGGAAAGCTGTACGGTGTTGGAATACAGGAGAACATTCTAAAAAAAAGAGTCTGTATCTGACATTTGCCAAATACAGACTCCTCTTCATAATTCTATTTTATTTTCCTGCATCCACAAAGTTCAGTCCCTCTGCCAGGGTCTGGCCACCTGCCTTGATGGTGATGGTCTCTGCATTCATGTTCTCACAGAAGGTGTTTGCTACTGCCTGCAGAACCTTTTCCTGGTTCTCAGACGGGAACTGGTTTAATTCCAGGGTTGCTTTCTCTGCCATGGCGGTATCTGCGTTCACGCCCGGACCTGCTTCCTGGCTGGCTACGCTGCCCTCAGTGGTGAAGCTGACTGCCTTGGTGCCGTCATCCAGCACTCCGTACTGAATCAGAAGATCTACCAGGCTCTGTGCGTCCAGAGTCTCTACGGAATCCATGGTTCCCTCGATCTTGCTGCCATCTTTGCTGACGCTGTATACAGATACCATGGTAAGATCCGACGCATTCTGGTCGACCGGTCTTCCGGTTACAACCCCAGGGCCCGCATCTGCGGTAGACTCAACGACTTCTTCCTGCTGCGGCTCTTTTACCTCACCGGTCTTATTTTTCTCGGTAGTTGGGGTACATGCTGCTAATGATAAGATCATCATGGCTCCCAATAAGCCCATGACTAATTTCTTCATAATGATAAAGCCTCCTTGTATGTCTTGTGTGTTATGCTTTCACCTTGCGAAACCAGATGTTCAGTTTTGCAAGTGCTTTGACAAGGCTTTCGGTTTCGTCGGGAGTCAAATTCTGCAGGATTGCGTCAATCATGTCGTGGTGGAACTGTTCGTGATGCTCATACGCATGCTTTCCTTTTTCAGACAGCGAAATATAGACTACACGCCGGTCTTCCTTTCCTCGTTCCCGGGTCACATAGCCTTTCTTCACCAGACTGTTCATGGCTATGGTCAGGGTTCCCACTGTCACAGAAAGCTCTTTTGCTATGGTAGACATATTCTTGGGTTCTCCTGTGCCAATGGCCTGAATTACATGCATATCGTTATTTGTAATATCCTGGAATTCTTCCGTAATGATGGCCTGCTCCTCTAAGTCCATAACATCACGGAACAGTTTTACCAGGGCATCGTTTAATGTCGCGTAAGTATCCACTTTTCTCCCTCACTGCACACGAAGCCTGTCGCTCCGCTCTTGATTATACATGATTTGCTATCTTTCCACAACCGCGTTTTTCTTACAACATTGTGAAAGAATTGTGTTCTTGGTAATGTTTTACTACCCAGTAATCCAGATACTGGCTGCAATTCCGGCCGCCGTAGCAATGAGTGCCCCCGGCACTGTGTAGCGGGTCCGGCGCACCTTCACACTGCCAAAATAAATGCTCAGACAGTAAAATACGGTCTCTGTGCTGCTCATCAGAACTGATGCCGCCATGCCAGTGCGGCTGTCCGGCCCGTACTGCCGGAATAAATCCAGTAAAAGCCCGGTGGCCGCTGAGTTAGAAACCAGACGCACCAGGGTAATGGGTACCAGTTCCCGCGGAATATGCAAAAGCCCTGCTGCCCCTGCGCAGACACTGGTCACCGCATCCAGAAGTCCGGAGGCCCTGACTACTCCTACCGCCGTGATCAGGGCGATCAGGGTCGGCAAAATGTCTGCCACGGTTTTCATGCCGCTCTTTGCGCCATCCAGAAAATCATCGAATATCGGGCGATGGGAAATCAGGCCAAACGCAATCACATAGCTGATAACAAAGGGAAGGAGAATTTTAGAAAGCCACAGGATCATCGGCGAGTCACCTCCCGGGATTTTACCTGATTGCCAGGAGTCGGTTCTCCTGAGTCATGTTGCCTTCTTCTCCTGTTTCTCCAATCCATAAGCTTGCAAAAAACAACTGCCGCCAGCGTAGAAACCGCCGTAGCAGCCAGCGCAGGCCCCAGCACCGCTTCCGGCTGTCTGGACCCATACTGGCTCCGGTAAGCAATCAGTGTTACCGAAATCAGCTGCAAAGATGAGATATTCAGAATCATAAACGTACACATAGACGCTGTGGCCGTGCGCATCCCATCCTCGGAGGCCTGGATGTTCTTTGCCATCTCCTGCATGGCGTTTAACCCTGCAGGTGTTGCCGCCATGCCAAGCCCCAGCATATTCGCAATGATGTTCACCGCAATGGGTTCCCGTGCCGGATGATCCCGCCCAAGTTCCGGAAACAGAAAATCAAGGAGCGGTGTCATGCGCCCGGTAAGCCATCCCACCAGTCCGGCCCGGGTTCCGATCTCCATGATGCCACACCAGAATGAAAGAATTCCGAGCATAGTAAGACCCAGACTCACGGATTCTTTTGCAGAGTCCAGAAGAGCCTGGGTCACTTCATTCCATGTTCCATTTAACGCGCCCCACAGCATTCCGGCTAAGAGCATGCCGCCCCAGAGATAGTTAAGCATTCCGGTCACTTCCTGTTCGGATGGTGCTGTCATGCCAGATTCTGGGAACCAGGCATAACACCGTTTGCTTTCAATTTATGGAGCTGAGGTCTCATTTATGCCATACTGGGAACACATTTCTTTTCATGACAGTCCTACATGTCATTTTTGTTTGACAGGCACATCTACAGAATCTGCCTGTCACTTACTCACGCCAGTACACAGCTTCTGCGTTTTACACCGCTCCCACCAGATCCTGCACCACAGCCTCCACCGTTTCGATCTTATCGGCACGGTAAGCGTTGCTTCCGCAGAATAACAGCGCTTCATTTAACGCGCCCTCTGCCGCGTTGGAGAGGGCTTTGGTGATGCAATACGGGATGTTGGCCGGATCACAGTGCTCCAGACACTGGTAGCAGTGGGTGATCTTTGCTTTCTCCCCACGCTCCTTCATGGCTGTGATCTTCTCCAGAAACGGATTCACAATGGCCCGTCCCGGCATGCCCACCGGACTCTGGGTAATCACGATATCTTCTGCCTTCGCGTTGATATAGGCCTGCTTGTAGCTTTCCGGCGCGTCGCATTCTTCGGTAGTGACAAAACGGGTTGCCACCTGCACCGCATCCGCGCCAAGCTCCATGGCGTGCTCCACATCCGCACGGGTGTAGATACCGCCTGCAATGGCTACCGGAATGTGTTTCTGGTATTTCTCTTCAAACTGCTTCACTACCTTCATAATACCGCGAATTTCTTCATCATACAGATCCTGATGATAGGTGTGGGGCACATCCTTTGTGTCTGCGCCATAGCGGCTTAAATCCTCTCTGGAAAAGCCCAGATGACCGCCCGCCAGCGGTCCCTCAATCACTAAAAGATCCGGAATCCGCTTGTACTTGCGGTCCCACATCTTGCAGATGACCATGGCAGATTTTGCGGTAGAAACGATTGGCGCGATCTTGGTCTTTGCCCCTTCCACAAACTCCGGCAGGGAAACCGGAAGTCCGGCTCCGGAAATGATGATATCTGCTCCGGCCTTCACCGCCTCTTTCACATACTGGGCGTAATTGCGAGTCGCCACCATGATGTTAAATCCGATGATGCCCTTCGGCGCAATCTCCCGTGCTTTCTTCAGTTCCTCCCCAATGGCGCGCAGGTTTGCTTCCATCGGCGCCTTTAAAAACTCCGGATCCTTAAATCCGATCTGCGCTGTGGAAATGATACCGATACCACCGGCCTTTGCCACTGCGCCTGCTAAGGAGTGCAGGCTGATACCGACTCCCATTCCCCCCTGAATAATGGGGTATTTTGCTGTAAGATCACCAATCTTCAATGCTTTCATTATGCTCATGCGCTTCTCCTTAAGCCAGCAGCGGCAAACTCTGGCACATGGACTCTCACGATCTTCCACGTCAGCCTGCCGCCGCTGACATTTACATATTCCGGAATCTCTGGTAACGGGACTCCCGGATTTCTTCCTTCGTCTTTCCGCTGTAACGCTCAAAGAACGCAGTCATGCTCTGTCTCATATGCTCTGCCAGCACCGGCATGGTCTCGATGGTTGCCGGTTCCTGCTCCGGAATCACATGCTCGATCAGGCCGCGCTCATAAAGGTCTGCTGCCGTAATCTTCATGACTCTGGCTGCATCCGGCGCCTTCTTGCTGTCCTTCCAGAGGATGGAGGCAAAGCCCTCCGGGGAAAGAATGGAATAGATGGCGTTCTCCAGCATCCATACCTCGTTGGCCACCGCCATAGCCAGCGCGCCGCCGCTTCCGCCTTCCCCGATCACGATAGAAAGTACCGGGACGGTCAGTGCTGCCATCTCAAACAGGTTACGGGCAATGGCCTCGCCCTGTCCACGCTCCTCGGCCTCAATGCCGCAGAACGCACCAGGCGTATCTACAAAGCAGATCACCGGTCTGCCAAAGGTCTCTGCCTGCTTCATCAGGCGCAGCGCCTTGCGGTATCCGTCCGGGGACGGCATGCCAAAGTTCCGGTGAATGTTTTCCTTGGTGGTACGGCCCTTCTGCTGGCCGATCACCGTTACCGGCATACCGCGGAAGGTGGCAATGCCTCCGATGATAGCTCCATCATCACTGAAGTAGCGGTCCCCATGGAATTCCATAAAATCATCAAACAGCGCATGAATGTAATCCAGTGCCACCGGACGGGCTGCGCTTCTGGAAAGCTGCACCGTATCCCAGGCATTTTTTCCACTTTGTTTCTGTTTTTCCAGATAGTTTTCCACAGACTCGGCAGGTTCTGCCTGCGCACGCTGTGGAGGAACAGCCATTCCCGTTTTCTGGTGCATCCGCAGGATATCTGCCAGCACATCACGCTGATTCTCACGGTCTACAATCTTATCTACAAAACCGTGCTCCAGCAAGAACTCCGCTCTCTGGAATCCCTCCGGAAGCTTCTGACCAATGGTCTGCTGAATGACACGCGGTCCTGCAAAGCCGATCAGCGCGTTCGGCTCTGCCAGAATGATATCCCCTAACATGGCAAAGCTTGCTGTCACACCGCCGGTGGTCGGGTCAGTCAGAACGCTGACAAAGAGCTGGCCTGCCTCATGATGCTTTTCCAGGGCTGCGGAGGTCTTAGCCATCTGCATCAGAGACACAATGCCCTCCTGCATTCTCGCGCCGCCGGAGCAGGCAAAGATGATGACCGGTAGCTTTTCCTTGGTCGCGCGCTCCACCATGCGGGTAATCTTCTCGCCCACCACATGGCCCATGCTGCTCATGATAAACCGGGCGTCGCAGATACCAATGGCGGTCTCAAAGCCTTTGATGGTTCCCTTACCGGTTACAATAGCTTCCTGAAGTCCGGTCTTCTCCTGGGCTGCCTGAACCTTCTTCTCATAGCCCGGGAAATCCAACGGATTGGAAAACTCCATCTCCTTATTCCACTCTTCAAAACTGCCCTCATCCAGCAGCATCTCGATACGGCGGTATGCATGCACGCGGAAATATCCGCCGCACTTCGGACAGACATACAGATTATTGCGCACATCTTCCACATAGATCGGCTGGCCGCACTTGTTGCACTTCTTCCAGAGGCCCTCCGGAATGTTCGGCTCATCCTCATTCTTGGCCTTGCGGTGAGTGTCGATCATGGTATATGTCTTTTTGAACATATTTTTAAACATATCGGATTCTCCATAACATTCATTACTTACAGTATTCCGGGAACTGATCCGGGATAAAGCCGGTGTCGATCTTGTGTCCATCCTGGTAGACCGGATTGCTTAAAATCTCAAACTGGAAGTCCAGGTTGGTGTCAATGCCCTCAATGATCAGCTCGCCCAGGGCGCTTCTCATCTTCGCAATGGCCTCCGCACGGTCTTTTCCGTGTACGATCAGCTTCATCAGCATGGAATCGTAGTTGGCCGGAACCTTATACTCATTGTAAATGTGCGTATCCACGCGGACTCCGTTGCCTCCTGGGATGTGGATGTTGGTAATCTTTCCCGGACACGGCATGAAGTTCTTTGCCGGATTCTCCGCGTTGATGCGGCACTCAATGGCATGTCCCTGAATGTGGATATCATCCTGGGTCACGCTTAACTTCTCTCCTGCTGCCACACGGATCTGCTCTTTGATCAGATCCAGACCGCTCACCAGCTCGGTCACCGGATGCTCCACCTGGATTCGGGTGTTCATCTCCATGAAGTAGAAGTTTTTATTTTTATCTAACAGGAATTCAATGGTTCCCGCATTTTCATAGCCAACGGCCTTCGCTGCCCTTACAGCGGTCTCGCCCATCTTTTTGCGAAGCTCCTCGGAGATTGCAATGGACGGGGACTCCTCCAGCACTTTCTGGTGGCGACGCTGAATGGAACAGTCACGCTCCCCTAAGTGCACGACGTTGCCGTACTTGTCCGCCATAATCTGAAATTCAATATGACGCGGATTCTCCACAAAACGCTCCAGGTACATGGTATCGTCAGAGAAGCCCTTCACGGACTCCATCTGCGCGTTCTGGAAGTTGGCCTCAAAGTCCTCCTCACTCCAGGACACACGCATGCCTTTTCCACCGCCGCCGGAGGATGCTTTGATCATGACAGGGAATCCAATCTCCTTTGCCATCTTTAACGCTTCCTCTACGGTGTAAACCGGCTCTTTACTGCCCGGAACGACCGGAACCCCGGCCTCCACCATGGTCTTTCTGGCTGCGGACTTGTTGCCCATCTTGTTGATGATCTCCGCGGACGGACCAATAAAAGCGATGTTACATTTCTGGCACAGCTCCGCGAACCGCGCGTTCTCGGAAAGGAATCCGAATCCCGGATGGATGGCCTCTGCCTTCATGGCTACGGTAGCCGCCAGAATACGCTCCATATTCAGGTAACTCTGGTTTGACGGTGCCGGTCCGATACAGATGGCCTCGTCTGCCAGCAGGGTGTGCAGACTGTCGCGGTCTGCCTCGGAGTATACTGCCACGGTCTTGATTCCCATCTCGCGGCAGGCTCTTATGATTCTTACCGCAATCTCGCCGCGGTTCGCGATTAAGATTTTATCAAACATTCCCGTACCTCAACTCTGCGATTCCCCGACCTTACTGAATCACAAAGGTCAGCTCTGCTGATACTGCAACCTTTCCTTCTGCGTTGGTCGCAACGGCCTTGCCTACGCCGACCGGGCCTTTGCGCTTGATGATCTCGCACTCCAGCTTTAAGCGGTCACCCGGCAGTACCATCTGTTTGAATTTCGCGTTGTTGATCGCACCGAAAAATGCGGTCTTGCCTTTGTTCTCCGGCAGGCTTAAGATGGCTACCGCGCCAACCTGTGCCAGCGCCTCGATCATCAGCACGCCCGGCATAACCGGCTGTCCCGGAAAATGACCGTTGAACTGCGGCTCGTTAAAGGTAATGGATTTATAGCCAACCGCGCGTACGCCCGGCTCCAGCTCATCGATAAAATCGATCAGCAGAAACGGATGTCTGTGCGGAATGATCTCCTGGATCTCTTTGATTCCCAGTCTCATAATATATCCTCCTATCGGATGCGGAACAGCGGCTGTCCGTACTCTACCACGTCTTCGTTGTTCACCAGAACTGCCTCTACCACACCGTCATACTCACTCTCGATCTCGTTCATCAGCTTCATGGCCTCAATAATGCCAAGAACCTGACCTTTCTTTACGGTATCGCCTTCTTTTACAAATGCCTCTGCCTCCGGAGAAGCGGAAGAATAGAAGGTTCCTACCAGCGGAGAAGTCACAACCTTGTCAGAACCAATGTCCAGGGTGCTCTCCTTCTTCTCCTCTGCAGCCTTTTCCGGTGCCTCAGATACTGCAGCCGGAGCTGCTGCCATCTGCATCGGCATTGCGCCCATCATCGGTGTGGCCGGCTGAGAAATCACAACCGGAGCAACCGGAGCCTGCGCTACGTTTTTTTTCTTTTTCTTTTTGAGCACCAGCTTCTGGTCGCCCTCTTCATATACAAAACTGGTCAGGCCGTTATCGGAAACAGCCTGAATCAGTGTTACGATCTCATCAATCGTCATACTATACCTCCTGGAGACTTATGTCTCATAACGATTCTGCAGCCTTGCGGTTCCTATGCCTGAAATTTTCTTACCAGCAGGGTTGCGTTGTGTCCGCCGAAGCCCAGGGAATTGGAGATTGCGCAGTTCACATCCATCTGTACGCCCTCGCCCTTGCAGTAATCCAGATCACACTCCGGATCATCCTTCTCAAGGCCTGCGGTTGCGTGAACATAACCCTCCTGAATGGACTTGACACAGGTGATGAATTCCACGCCGCCTGCAGCACCTAAAAGGTGTCCGATCATAGACTTGGTGGAGTTGATCTTGGTCTTGTACGCGTGATCACCCAGCGCGATCTTGATGGCCTTAGTCTCGAATAAATCATTGTGGTGGGTGCTGGTGCCGTGGGCGTTGATGTAATCGACATCCTCCGGCTTCATGCCAGCGTCTGCGATGGCCATCTCCATAGCCTTTGCCGCGCCGCTTCCGTCCTCAGCCGGGGAAGTGATGTGGTAAGCGTCACCGGTTGCGCCGTAGCCAGCCAGCTCTGCGTAAATCTTTGCGCCTCTTGCCTGTGCGTGCTCTAAGGACTCTAAGACAACAACGCCTGCGCCCTCGCCCATGATGAAGCCGCTGCGCTCTGCGTCAAACGGAATGGATGCCCGGGCCGGATCGTCGGTGGTGTTTAATGCCGTCAGGGAAGTAAATCCTGCCACACCGATCGGGCTAATGCTTGCCTCAGCGCCGCCTGCTACCATCACGTCCGCATCACCATACTGGATGGTACGGAATGCCTCACCGATGGAGTGAGTACCGGTTGCGCATGCGGTCACCACGTTGATGCATTTGCCCTTCATGCCAAACTGGATGGAGACGTTTCCTGCTGCCATGTTGCTGATCATTAACGGAACCAGAAGCGGATTAACGCGGCCCGGTCCTTTTTCCAGAAGCTTCTTGTACTCGCGCTCGATGGACTGCAGGCTTCCGATACCGGAACCAATGCTTACGCCCACGCGGAACGGGTCTTCCTGGCTCATATCAAGGCCTGCGTCCTCAACGGCCTGTCTGGTTGCTGCTACTGCGAATTGGCAGAACTGCTCCATTCTCTTTGCTGCCTTCGGATCCATGAACTGCTTCGGATCAAAGTCCTTAACCTCTGCGGCCAGCTTTGCCTTGTAATCTGTGGTGTCAAAATAGGTGATCGGCGCAATGCCGACTTTCTTTTCTTTTAAACCATTCCAGAATTCTTCTACACTGTTGCCGATCGGGGTGATGGCACCCATACCGGTTACTACTACTCGTCTGCTCATATCTGTTCTCCTATATTAGATCGCCATTCCGCCGTCTACGCAGATGACCTGTCCTGTAATGTACTTTGCTTCGTCAGATGCCAGAAATGCTACCAGATTTGCCACATCCGCAGTCTCACCGAATGTTCTCATCGGAATCTGGGCATTGATGCTTTCCTTGATGGTGTCAGACAGCACATCCGTCATATCGGTCTTGATAAAGCCCGGTGCCACTGCGTTGCAGGTAATTCCGCGGCTTGCCATCTCTCTTGCCACTGCCTTGGTCATGCCGATGATGCCTGCTTTGGAAGCACTGTAGTTTACCTGTCCTGCATTTCCCATAACACCGGATACGGAAGAGATATTTACGATATGTCCGCTCTTCTGCTTTAACATCTGACGGGAAATGTGCTTGATGCAGTTGAATGCGCCCTTTAAGTTGGTATTTAACACTGCGTCAAAATCTTCCTCGCTCATCTTCATCAGCAGGTTGTCACGGGTGATTCCGGCGTTATTTACCAGAATGTCCACACGGCCGTAGGTCTTCACCACATAAGCCATCATCTCTGCTGCCTTGTCATAGTCAGACACGTTGCACTGCAGGGCTTCTGCCTTGCCGCCCAGTGCCTCGATCTCTTTTACAGTCTCCTCAGCCTTTGCTGCGGAACCGTTATAATTGACAACAACGGTTGCTCCCTTTGCTGCCAGGGTCTTCGCGATTTCTTTTCCGATGCCGCGGCTTGCGCCGGTCACCACTGCGATCTTGCCAGTTAACATTCCTTCAGTTCCTCCACAACTTTTGCCACGTCATCCAGTTTCTCTATATTAAGAACCTTTACGGTTCTGTCGATCTTTCTCATAAATCCGCTTAAGGTTTTGCCCGGTCCAATCTCCACGAAGGTATCCACGCCGTCAGCCAGCATGGTGCGCACACTCTGCTCCCATCTGACAGAAGAAGAAACCTGTTTGGTCAGAAGCGGCTTTACCTCTGCCGCGTCCGTTACATACTGCGCGGTCACATTGGCCACATACGGGATCTGCGGGGTATGTACCTCCACCTGCTCCAGCACCTCACCCAGCTTCTCGCCTGCACCGGTCAGCATGCGGGAATGGAACGGTCCGCTTACATTTAACATGATGGTACGCTTTGCACCAGCTTCTTTCAGCTTTTCGCAGGCAGTTTCTACTGCCTCTTTCTTTCCGGAAATAACAATCTGTCCCGGACAGTTGTAGTTTGCGATCTGTACGCCTTCGATATCAGCAATGGTTTCCTCAATTGCCGCTGCATCCATAGCCAGAACCGCTGCCATAGCGCCCTGTCCTGCCGGAACTGCCTGCTGCATCAGGATTCCTCTCTGTCTTACTGTTGCGATGGCGTCCTTCTCGCTCATAACACCAGCAGCATAGAGTGCGCAATATTCACCCAGGCTTAAGCCTGCGGTTACATCCGGCTTTACGCCCTGTTCTTCCAGTACCTTGGTCATGGCAATGCTGGTGGTCACCATCGCTGCCTGGGTATACTCGGTGATATCCAGACGGTCATTCTCCGTAAAGCAAAGCTCCGGAACGGAGAATCCCAGAATATCACTCGCCAGGTCAAAGGTCTCTTTTCCGGCCTTTGTCTGCTCATAGAAATCCTGTCCCATGCCGCATACCTGCGCGCCCTGTCCCGGGTAAATAAATGCGATCTTACTCATCACTCTTGCTCCTTTTTTTATTCAAATACTCTGTTTCTGTCTGTTCTGCACAGTTTCCTTCCGTACCACGCTTTACTTGCGGCCCAGAAGCGCTTCTGCCTGTGCCATCATCTCATCGATCATTTCCTTGCAGGTCTGTTCTTTGGAAACCATGCCTGCAATCTGTCCTGCCATTACGGTTCCGTTGGTGACATCACCTTCCTGAACCGCTTTGCGAAGAGTTCCGAGGGTTAAATACTCCAGCTCCTCAAAGCTCTTGCCTTCGTTTTCCAGCTTCACATACTCTCTGGTCATCTGGTTTCTTAAGCAGCGTACCGGATGTCCGTGGGTACGGCCAGTTACGGTGGAATCAATATCCTTTGCCTTTAAGACACGATCCTTGTAGTTCTGATGCACGGTACATTCCTTTGCAACCAGGAAACGGGTTCCCATCTGAACAGCCTCTGCGCCCAGCATAAATGCTGCCGCGATGCCGCGTCCGTCACCGATACCGCCTGCTGCGATGACCGGAATGGAAACAGCGTCCACAACCTGCGGAACCAGGGTCATGGTAGTTGCCTCACCGATGTGTCCGCCGGACTCGGTTCCCTCTGCCACAACCGCGTCTGCGCCGTAGCGCTCCATTCTCTTTGCCAGAGCTACGGAAGCTACAACCGGGATTACCTTAATGCCTGCTGCCTTCCACATCTCCATATATTTCTCCGGGTTTCCGGCGCCAGTGGTTACGACCTTTACGCCTTCCTCCACGACAACCTTTGCCACCTCATCGGCATACGGGCTCATCAGCATGACGTTTACGCCAAAGGGCTTGTCGGTTACTGCCTTTACCTCGCGGATGTAATTGCGGATTACCTCTGCCGGAGCGTTTGCTCCGCCAATCAGGCCCAGACCGCCTGCTGCAGATACTGCTGCTGCCAGATGGCTCTCTGCCACCCATGCCATACCACCCTGAATGATCGGGTGCTCAATGCCTAAGAGTTCTGTAATTCTTGTTTTCATCTGACTCCTCCAACTTCCCGCTTTTTATCAGCTACTCGTTCAGAACCGTGTCCCAGACGCAAGCCTGATGTGCTGTCTAAAAAAGGGTGCAGGGCTTACGCCTCTACACCTTTCTCCTTCAGGTAATTCATAACATCGCCAACGGTCAGCAGGTTCTGCAGATCATCAGACGGGATCTCTACAGAGTACTCATCCTCAAGAGCCATAACTAACTCGAACAGGTCCAGGGAATCAGCGCCTAAATCCTCTTTGAAGGAAGAAGCCTCAGTGATGCTGTCTGCATCTACGCTTAACTGGTCTGCAATGATTTCTTTCATCTTCTCTAACATAATTTTGATCTCCTTTAATATGAAATGTTTTCTTTTATAATTTGAAGGAACCGGATTTGGTTCCATACTACCAGGTTAACAAAACAGCGCCCCAGGTGAGGCCGCCGCCAAAGCCCGCCAGCACCAGCTTATCCCCCCGGGTTAACTTTCCTTCCCGGTTCAACTGGTCTAACAGGATCGGCACCGTAGCGCCGGAAGTATTTCCATACTTGTCAATGTTCATGGGCACCTTGTCAAAGGGCTGCTTTAACCGCTTGGCCACCGCCTCGCAGATCCGGTAATTGGCCTGATGCAGAACGAAGTACTTAATCTCCTCAATATCCGTTTTGCTCTCGGAAAGCACCTGATGGATGCACTCCGGAACCTTCTTTACCGCAAACTTGAATACCTCCTGACCATTCATGTAGATGTATCCAAGCTCTGGAGTTTTTCCATTCAGGAAATTTCCCTCGCTGCGGGCCAGACAGGAAAGCACCATGCCTCTGGCTCCGTCGGACCCCATGACCGTGTGAATGATACCAGCTTCCTCATCCGCCTGGATGACTGCCGCCCCCGCGCCATCTCCGAACAGAACACAGGTTGCCCGGTCACTCCAGTCGGTCAGCTTGCTTAAGCAGTCTGCGCCGATAATAAGTCCGGTCCGGTACACTCCAGCCTGAATAAAAGCCTGAGCAGTACTGAGCGCGATCTCAAAGCCGGAACATGCGGCACTGATGTCAAACGCCATGGCGTGAACCGCGCCAATGGCCGCCTGTACCTCGCAGGCTCCATTTGGGAAACAGTGATCCGGTGAGGATGTCGCAAGCAGAATAAAATCGATCTCCTCTGCCGATACCTTTGCGTCTTCCAGGGCACGCTCTGCCGCTCTGGACGCCAGCACGCTGGTGCCTTCCGTCTCCGCGATCCGGCGCTCATGGATTCCCGTGCGGGTAACGATCCACTCGTCACTGGTCTCCACAACCCCTGCCAATTCTTCATTCGTCACAATCCGCTCCGGAACATAAGAACCGGTTCCAATAATTCTGCCTGTCATGCTCGTACCTGTTTCCTCTTGAATTCGTGCTGTCTCTTGTCACAACAGCCTTCTATTTACTTTTAATTTCAAATGTTTTGATATTCAAAGTATTTTGACGTTTTATATCTTATAGAATAAAAAGAGTTTTGTCAAGCAATATTTCCCGACAAAACTCTTCTTTATTATTATTTTATTTCAGCCTGTTCATCCTTTAAAAGACGCATCATCAGAACCACCACATGCTTGCGGTCCTTATTCAGTGCCTCCCACTCGCATACAGGAAAATCTTTTGCGGTATTCGCTTCCGGATCATCCTCAACCAGACTTAAAAATTCCGAACACTTCATGCCGAATGCCTGACTGATCTTGGTCAAAGTGTCAATGCTGACGGTACTCCGCTTGTTAAACATCGTTGTAAGAGTCGATTGTTTAATCCCACTTAACTGAGAAAGCCGGTAACGGCTGTACCCCCTCTGCTTCATCAAATCTTCTATCTTCGCCAGCAGCCTTTCGTTCTCCATGATGTCATATCTCCTTCTCCTTTGAATATCTCTATCTTATTGGATTTCGAAGACATGCCATAGATTTAATATTTTGATAATATAAGACGGAATTTTGGCATAATTTGCCATTTTTTTGCCGCAAACTCGGATCGGACTTTCCTTTTCCTCATTCTGATCCAAATTTGCGGCCGACATTTCCGGTCAATTATCGTTCCTTCTGCTCCGTCAGCATGCGGTACACATCCCGTTTTGCGATTCCCCTGTCCTTCGCCACCTGCTTCATAGCCTCTTTCCGGTCAATGTCCTGGTTCAGATAAAGATCCATATGCTCCTCCAGACTCATCTCTTCCCAGGATTTCTGCTGCTCCGCCTTCAGCTCTCCGATGCTCTTTCCCTCAATCACGATGACACACTCGCCCTTCGGCTCCTCGGTCCCGTAGCGCTCCAGTGCCTCCGCGAAGGTGGTTCGGTAAGCTTCCTCATACTTTTTGGTCAGCTCCCTGCAGATGGTAATGCGGCGGTCCGCTCCCAGCGCGTCAGAAAGTTCCTGCAGAGTCCTCACCAGATGATGCGGCGCCTCATACACGATCATGGTACGGGTTTCTGTCTTTAATTCCTCCAGAATCCACTGACGCTCCTTTTTATCCACCGGAAGAAAAGCCTCAAAGCAGAACCGTCTCGTAGCCAGTCCGGATATGGTCAGCGCTGTAATGCAGGCTGCCGGCCCCGGAAGGGACGTCACCTCAATGCCCGCCTCATAGCACTGCTTCACCAGCTCCTCGCCCGGATCAGAAATACCCGGTGTTCCGGCGTCTGTCACCAGCGCAATGTTCACGCCCTGACGCATCTGCTCCACCAGATAGCGTGCCTTGTCAATTTTGTTGTATTCATGATAGCTTGTCATCGGGGTCTTGATCCCGAAATGGTTCAGCAGCTTAATGCTGTGTCTGGTATCCTCTGCGGCAATCAGGTCTGCTTCCTTTAAAGTATTGAGTACGCGCAGCGTAATATCATCCAGATTTCCGATGGGTGTCGCGCAAAGATATAACTTGCCTGCTGCCTTTTCCTGCTCAGCCATAATTTCCTCCTGCCACTGTTTTCTCTAATATCCATACACATCGTAAATTTCCTGTGTGTACACGCCCGGCTCCTTGTATACAATAATCGGGGCCTCTACCTTCATCATGGACTTTCCACCGCGCACCGCCTCGATCAGCACCATATTGGCTTCCTTATCCGCAAACGGATGCACCAGCTTCATGCGCTTTGGCTCCAGCTTATAGGTCTTTAAGGCCGTGATGATCTCCACCAGCCGGTGCGGCCGGTGTACCATATAAAAACGCCCGCCGCTTTTTAAGAGCAGCGATGCTTCCCGGCACACATCATCCAGCGTGCAGAACACCTCATGCCGCGCAATGGCCTTTGGCAGATCCGGATTCTTCAGCCCGTGATTGTCGTTCATGTAAGGTGGATTGGACGTAACCACATCAAAAGAAGCCTTGCCGAACAGGCGGCTGGCTTCTTTGATGTCTCCTCTTACGATGTCTACCCGGTCCTCCAGCTGATTCAGGCGGACGCTGCGGCCTGCCATCTCAGCCACTTCCTCCTGAATCTCCAGACCGGTAAAATGCTTTCCATTCGTTTTTGCCTCCAGAAGGATCGGGATGATTCCCGTTCCGGTACCCAGATCCACTGCCACTTCGCCCTCTTTTACCTGTGCAAAACCAGACAGCAGCACAGCATCCATGCCAAAACAGAAGCCTTTCTTTTTCTGGATGATGCGGTAACCGTTTCTCTGCAGATCATCGATCCGCTCATCCTCACCGCAGATTACATTATTCATTCAGCTTTGATTTTCCTTCCTTTTTCTCAAGTGCCTCCAGCTTCTTCAGTTCATGGTCCTCCGCCTGCTCGCCCTTGCCTTTTCTGCGGCGCGGCTTGAACTTTAACTGCTCTACCTTGTACTCTCGGATCTCTTTCTCATCTTTTTCCACGGTCACAATGACCTTTACCAGCTGGCGCAGCACATTTACGCTCTGCACCTCACCCTTTAACCCGTCGTCGGTAGTTACATAATCACCCACACCCGGAAGCTTGCTGTTTAAATACTCGTAAGTTTCTTCCTCATTCTTTAAGCAGCACATCAGACGTCCGCAGACACCGGAAATCTTGGTCGGATTTAAAGAAAGATTCTGCTCCTTTGCCATCTTGATGGATACCGGAATAAACTCGGACAGATAAGAATGACAGCAGAGCGCTCTTCCGCAGATTCCAACACCGCCTACAATCTTGGTCTCGTCTCTCACGCCCACCTGGCGCAGCTCAATTCTGGTCTTAAATACAGACGCAAGATCCTTGACCAATTCACGGAAATCAATCCGCCCATCCGCTGTGAAATAAAAAAGAATCTTATTGTTGTCAAACGTGTACTCCACATCGATCAGCTTCATCTCCAGCTTATGCTTGCGAATCTTTTCCTGACAAATTTTAAAGGCATCCTTTTCTTTTTTACGGTTTGCCTCTTCACGGGCAATGTCATCCTTATTGGCCATACGGATGACTGCCTTTAACGGCTGTACCACCTTGTTATCTTCCACATCGCGGTTTCCCAGTACGACATGGCCGTACTCAATACCGCGGGCCGTCTCTACAATGACATGGTCGCCATTTTTAATTTCCAGCTTTCCCGGAGAAAAATAATAAATCTTTCCTGCCGTGCGAAAACGTACTCCAATTACTGTTACCATATTTTCTATCTCCTATCTGTTCCTGGCATGCTCCTGTCACGGTTCACGCCTGCGGTCAATCTGCTCTTTCATTACCAGAAGCATCAGCTCCATGGCCAGTTCCATATTTACATTCGCGTCCAGACGGACACGCGCTTTGTCGATGGCCTCTAAAATCTTCTCCAGCCCTTCATACGAACACTTCTGACCAATCTCATTGATGCTGCTGTACTCATCCTTAAAAATGAGCTGGTTCATATCCCGCGCTACCTTATAAAGCAGCACATCCCGGTACCAGAGCTGCATAAAATCCAGGCACTCGTAAATGTCCAGATTTTCCTCTTTCATCTTCCGGATGTAATCCAGCAGCTCGGAAATATCCATCTCCTTCACATGTTTTAAAAGATGAAGCATCTCACCATGCAGAAGCTTAAAATTCTCCGAAGACGCCAGCGAAATAGCCTTTCCAAGATTGCCACGGGCAAAAGCCGCATAAATGTCAGCATCTGCCTCCTCCACATGCAGGGTGTCCATTAGATATTTCTTCACGGTAAAATCACGCAAAGGCTTTAATTTCAGCTGCACACAGCGTGACAAAATCGTTGGCAGAAATGCTTCCTGATTGGTAGTTAAAAGCAGGATCACCGCGTAGGACGGCGGCTCTTCGATGGTTTTTAACAGCGCGTTCTGTGCCTGCTGCGTCATCTTCTCTGCTTCATCGACAATGTATACTTTATAATAGCTGCTGTATGGACGGATCATGATGGTGTCATTGATCTGCTTTCGGATATCGTCCACTCCGATGGTGCCCGGCTTTTCATGGGACACATAGATCAGATCCGGATGGCTGCCGCTCAATACCTGTTTGCAGGCATGGCATTCCATACAGGGCTCACTTTTCCCTTTCTCACACAGAAGCGTAAGGGCAAAGGCATTCGCCAGGGACTTTCGTCCCATCCCCGCCTCACCGGCCAGAATATAGGCATGAGACACCTTGTTATATTCAATTGCCTTCTGAAAATGTTCTTTTATCTGGTCATGACCGATGATCTCCTGAAAATTCAGCATCGCAGTCACCTCACAATCTCTCTAATTTTAAGGCATATCACCCAAAAGTATAACACACTTTTTCCTTTCAGCCAATGCTCCGCATTCCAAATCGGTAAAATCTGCAGCCACCACTGTACCATACGGCATCTTCCGTTCAGAAAATGTCTGCTATATACATTAACGATCGGCTTCTTCCTGCCGTCCTTCCATCTGGATCCGGTCCGCAATTGCCCGGACACACTCCTCCAATTCTCGGTTTTCAAACGATTCCGTCACATCCAGCCCCTTCAGGCGTTCCGGCGAAAAATCGGCCTCATCTGCCAGAAAGCGCCGGCAGAGTTCTGCGTACTTTGGCTCCTTCTGCTGCCGCTCCCTGGCAAGGGCACGCTCCAGGCGCACACCGTCATCCACCGTCACATACAGCGGAACCAGTGCTTTCTTTCCATAATACTCCCGCAGTTTTTCGTAGGAATCCAGCGTACCGATCACCAGATAACTGTTTTTTGCCAGATCAATCTGCCCGTCATCCACCGTCGCATAACTCCAGGGGCCAAACACCGTCTGATAGGTCCGCACTTCAATCACCCTGCCAGACTGCTCCAGCTTCTTAAGCCGGGTACCATCGATAAAATGATACTCTATGCCTTCCTGCTCCCCGTCCCGCATGGGCCGTGTTGTATAGAGCACAATACTCTTCAGCTCCGGGCACACACTCCGCAGCCGCTTATAAATACTATCCTTTCCCGATGCGCTCTTGCCCATCAGATAAAAAATCTTTCCCATTTCCATTTCCTCCAGACCCGTTTTATCTGCCTTTTTCTCCCGGTGTCCTGTCCTGTTTTCCATTCACTTTTACAACCTGCAGATATTCGGTATTCTGATCCTCCATTCCCTGCACTGGCAGTCCGATATTCCGGTCATACACCACCTGACGGATGATTTCTGCCGTCATGCGCTCTCCCGGTGTAATGATCGGAATCCCAGGCGGATACAGATAAATAAATTCGCCAGAGATCCGTCCCGCGGACTCTTCCAGAGAGACGCGCTCCAAAAGTGCGTTGAAGGCCTCCGCCGGAGTCATGCAGCGTTTCGGTGCACCATATACCTTTTTCTGCTGCTCATCCCCGTCATTATCGGCCTTTTCTCCTCGAAAATCCCCATTGGCAGCTTCCAGCTTTTTTTTCGCTGTTCCAGCCTTCCGGTCCATTGCCAGCAGCGCCTCCACCAGCCGCTCCAGGTGTTCCTCACTATCTAAAAAAGTCAGAATTGCCACAGCATAATCTGCCCCGCACATTTCCATCTCGATTGCATAATCCCGGCGCAGACACTCGTTCAGCTCTTCTCCCGTCATTCGTCCCTGACAGGAAATTACCAGCTTAGACTCATCCACATCGAATACGCCATGTGCACCACGCTGCTTCCGGTCAAGCAATTTCAGATTCTGCAGCTCTCCCAGGCGTTCCCTCACAGTTCGGATACGCGCCGCAAATGCTGTCATATATTCTGTTCCGTGCTGCTGCATCTCAAAAATACACTGCTCCATCACCGCCATAAATACATACGACGGACTGCTGCTCTGATACATCTGAAGGCACCGCTCCAGGCGGCCGCGGCTGACCCGCTCTCCCTGCAAATGCAGGATTGCCGTCTGGGTCAGGCTTGGCAGTGTTTTATGAAGGCTCTGAATTACCAGGTCTGCCCCACACTGCAGCGCGGATTCCGGAAAGTTCCCTGCCCCGAATGAAAAATGCGCGCCATGGGCCTCATCCACAATCAACGGAATTCCATGATCATGTGCCACCTGCGCGATTCCGCGGATATCAGACACAACACCATCGTACGTCGGTGATACAATCAGAACACACCGGATCTCCGGGTGCTCTGTTAACTTCTTTTCCACATCTTCCGGTTTTATCCCGCCCTGAATCCCCAATTCTTCTATAATTTGTGGATAAACATACTCCGGCTTCAGAGAATTGAGGATAAGCCCATGATACACTGACTTATGGCAGTTTCGGCTCACCAGTATGGTCTCTCCAGGACGCGCTGCCGCGCCGATCGCGCTTAAAATTCCACAGCTGCTTCCATTTACCAAATAGTAGGTATGATCCGCGCCATACACTCCGGCTGCCCATTCCATGGATTCTTTTAAAATGCCCTCTGGGTGATGCAGATTGTCAAACCCGTCAATTTCCGTAATATCAATGGAAAACGGGTTAGGAAAGTCCCGCAACAGTCCGCAGTCCATCTGCCGCTTATGCCCAGGCATATGAAATGCTGCCGCCCCCGAAGCGCTATAGCGCTTTAACCGCTCTCTCAGTAATTCTTCTTTCTTCATCTTTCTTGACAATATCCTTCTTTACTGTTCCTTCTTTTTCGTATAAGTGATTGTAACATAGAATATCTTTACATTCCAACTCATTTTCATTATAATCAAAACGCATACTATGAAAAGAAAAGAGATGAACTTCCATGCGGGAAATGGAATTTAAAATGGAGCGTCAGGGGCTGGTGAACATTGGCGATGTAGTCGATGTAACCGAACGTGAAGGCTTCAATTACAGTTATATCATTGAACCGGCCGTGGCCATGTCCGGCTGCTATAAATCGCGTGACCGGTTAAAATCGAAAAAGGGCGTCATCAAGGACATCAAGGAAAATGCCCGTGGCTTCTACGTCATTGCAGAATTCGATGAATAAGGAATATAAAAACAGGGTTGTGACAGAAGATCAGTCTTCCATCACAACCCTGTTTTTATCCGGGATCACCAGAACCCTGCGCCACATAGCCACCGGTTCTTCTCCCTTTTTCCAATAGCAGTCCTCCCAGTAACAGTATACCTGACCGTCCTGCATCATCACAAATTCTACCCGGTCATTACCGGTTGTCTCTTCTCTCTCCCGAAGCTCCGCATCGTCCAGATAACTCATCTGACCGGATCTGGAGATTACCGCAATCACGCCATAACTGCTCTTCCAGTTTTTCGGACAGTAATTTCCATAAAGCTGGTCACCTTCCTCAGAATAATACAACTGCCAGATGCGTCCCGGAAAACGCTTATGCAGTTCTTCGACTTCCGCATCCGCTTCTGTCAGGGAAAGACGGAATAGCTGACTGTACTGCTTGCCGCGCTCCTTCCCCTTCATCCAGGCACTATAATAAATCCAGTCTCCGACAATGCAGAAACTGTCAATCGATTTACCCATGGATTCAAAGAGCACTTCATTTCCGCCCTTATTGCAGAAAATAGCCTGTCCCTTTCCATTCTCCTGTTCTTTCAGATAATACGAAACACCATCGGACTCACGAGGTGCTGTCTGAATATCCTCAATCCGGTTTCCGGACATCTTAAAGATCCGGTCCCCATACAGATAATTTCCGTCCACATCGGTCTGGAGTTTCCTTCCCAGCGTGTCATACAGGTAAATCTCATCCTGTTCCACAGCCGCATAAATTCCAATCTGCTGTGTCGCAAATGCCGCGTCTACACTGATACGCTGCACAGATCCATACTGCATGATATAGATCCCGTCTTCCCAGAATGTAAAATTATCTACATCCTGCGCAATAATCTCAATCTCCTGATCGGAATTTGCCCGATACAGCGTATGATACAGGGATGGATGAACCTGGGAAAGCTGGCTGTCTTTTCGCTCCGGACACGGTAAATAATAAGTCCAGCCATCACGAGTCTGAATTTCCTCATTGTAATCATGCGTGCCTGCCAGACTGCTTTCCTCCAACGGTATTGTATAGAGGATCTGTCCTGATTCTGAAAGAACTACAGCCTTATCCCCCAGCTGAATCTCTATATTCTCGTTTTTTTCTTCTGTTTCCTCTGTCTGCTGAAACGTCCGCTCAAACGGTGCCTGCAGCAGATCAAGCTGATGCTTTACCTTCCAGATTCCGGCAATAGCAAGTACACTGGCCACTACAAGCAATACCAGCGATCCTACTCTCTTTCCTGCGGAAACCTCCGGTTCCTCCGCATGTTCCCCATCACCTTCCACAATTCCAAGACGATCCTCAATTTCCAGAAGCAGCGATGTCTCATCCAGATTTGCCAGATTCTCCTTCTTTGCTTCCTTGGACTGCATTTTCTCTTCCGCATAGGAGGCCTCGATCATTTCCTTTGTTGCCTCCAGCTTCGTTTCGGCAAGGAAATCAGAACGTTTCAGCAGCCAGTCCAGCGGACTCTTCTCCTTCTGCAGCTGTTCCCCTCGCTGATACGCCTCCATATAAACCTGAACCAGAAGCTCCTTCGTCTTTTCTTCCTGGTTAAAAATCAGCTTGGCATGCCGGTACAGGGATTTGTAGGTCAGGATATACAGATTCTCAAACTCATGAATCCACTTACTCTGTTCTGATACATTCTGTGCCTTTTTTGTCTTCATTCCATCGTCTCCTCTTTGGTCAGAGTATGGTTATAGATCAAACAAGATTAATCCGTATCAACAAAAAAGGCGAGAACCTTGCTTAAGGATTCTCGCCTTTTAAATGTACTGAGCGTGCGGGGATTCGAACCCCGGACAACTTGATTAAAAGTCAAGTGCTCTACCGACTGAGCTACACGCCCGTATGCCTTGGACCGGAATCGAACCAGTGACACGAGGATTTTCAGTCCTCTGCTCTACCAACTGAGCTACCAAGGCAAAATTGCGGGGATAGGATTTGAACCTATGACCTTCGGGTTATGAGCCCGACGAGCTTCCAGACTGCTCCACCCCGCGACATTCGCGAAATATGAAGTTGTTGAGTGGGGGAAGGTGGATTCGAACCACCGAAAGCACAGCTAACAGATTTACAGTCTGCCCCCTTTGGCCACTCGGGAATTCCCCCAAAATATTATTTTTTCAAAGCCGATAATCGGACTCGAACCGATAACCTGCTGATTACAAATCAGCTGCTCTGCCAATTGAGCCATATCGGCGAACCAGGTTTTCTTTGAAAGTGGGGCCTATAGGGCTCGAACCTATGACCCTCTGCTTGTAAGGCAGATGCTCTCCCAGCTGAGCTAAGACCCCATATTCAACTTTCGAATACCATTTTTATGATATTCAGCGACCCGGATGGGGTTCGAACCCACGACCTCCGCCGTGACAGGGCGGCGCTCTAACCAGCTGAGCCACCAGGCCAAATATCTTTCCATGTACCCTCAAAACCACATATTGAATTTCATCCGTTTTCTACCTAAACCGTCTTGGTTAAGCCCTCGACCTATTAGTGACAGTCAGCTGCATGTGTTACCACAC
>PVML01017333.1_pt1 | contig 60704 bp, 49 predicted proteins | sample 1853371 | NCBI WGS metagenome assembly PVML01 (sample SAMN08533508, study PRJNA380276) | Human gut metagenome, whole genome shotgun sequencing project. | isolation source: participant 1, chromium library | host: Homo sapiens | collected 2017 | reverse complement strand
TTACACCGTGGCAGTGGAAAAGTGCATAAGATGTTATATCTACTGGCTATGGGATTCAATATTGAAAAATTACATAACAGAATACAAGCAGGACGCGTTAACACAACATTATTTACTGCAAAAGAAACTGCTTAAACTAAGAAATTTTTAAATAGGCCTAAAGGTCTATTTAGGTGCGCCTAAAAACAAAAAATACCAAGAGAACATAGGATTTTACAAATCTAATTTTCTTGGTATTTCTTATATTTTAAAGGGACTGCAACTAGAATGCGGTAAAACCGCATTCTGTTACAGCCCCTTTTGTGGGAGGAGTTATGTTATCTTATTTTTTACTTGCCTTATCTATAGGGCTTGAATTATTTGCAACGACCATGTTGAAAGCATCTGATGGTTTTACGCGGCCGTTACAGACTATTGCCTGCGTATGTGGCTATGTAGGATCTTTCTATACATTGACGCATGTACTGAAATATATTCCACTCAGTGTTACCTATGCTACCTGGTCTGGCGTAGGCCTCGTGGTGACAGCACTCATTTCGGTCTTTATCTTTAGTGAGGGCTATAATATGTACACTATTTTGGGGATAGGTCTTATTGTAGTTGGTGTTGTCATCCTTAACTTGTGGGGCAGTGTAGGGAATTAAAACTATAGCTAGTTTCTATATCATAAATTAGAATACTGTAGATGTAGATGTAGATGTAGATGTAGATGTAGATGTAGATGTAGATGTAGATGTAGATGTAGATGTAGATGTAGATGTAGATGTAGATGTAATTATTGAGCAATATATTTCAAAGGAGGCCTTTATGAATTCTTCCATGTATCGAAATTTAACTATTACTGCTTTATTGATGGCATTAGCTATCATGATTCCTATTATGATGCCTTTGAAAGTTGTCATTCCACCGGCTTCGTATACATTGGCTAGTCATGTACCTATATTCCTGGCTATGTTCTTGTCTCGTAAGATGGCTGCTTGTGTTGTTATAGGCTCTACGCTAGGTTTCTTTGTAGCTGGCTTCCCTATCGTTATCGTTATGCGCGCTGCATCTCATATCATCTTTGCCTTGATGGGGGCCTATTATATTAAACATCATCCAGGCGTATTGACTGGTGCTCTATCCTTTGCTACTTTCAACCTTGCTTGTGCTATTGTTCACGCTATTGGTGAAGTGCTTGCGTGCCTATTATTCTATACGACAACTACGATGCCGAATATCGATCTTATCTACGTTGTATTCGTTCTTGTTGGTGGCGGTACTATCATTCATAGCATGGTTGACGGATATATTGCATTATATATCTATAAAGCAATTCCAGGATTATCTAAGCCTGAGAATTAATAATCGGACGTTATCCTAGCTTATTTAAGGTAGATAATAAACAACCGGCTATTAAAACTGCATATGCTCGTAACCACTCATAGGAAATCTATTGTACGCTAATGTATAGAATTTGATTATCTATGAGTGGTTTTTTAGAATAATTATCAAATCTGTACCTATAGATACAGACTTAACTATGCGATATGGGTATAATAAAACCATAGTTAATGACCGAGTTGTGATATATGCATAGGTATATAGATAGGTATATATACACAGATGCCACATAGGCCATACATATTGTTAATTGTGAAAGACTTTCACAAGAATTATGGAGGTTATTATGAGAAAGCATATAAAAAATAACGTATCTTGGGTTGGTAAGATTGATTGGGAATTACAAGAATTCCACGGCTCTGATTACAGTATTAATAATGGATCTAGCCAAAACGCGTACTTGATTGAAGAGGAGAAAACTGTCCTCATCGATACCGTATGGAAACCTCATTCCTCAGAGTTTATAGACAATTTGGAATCTGAAATTGATCTAAACAAGATTGATTTTATCGTATGTAATCACGGCGAAGTCGATCACAGCGGTTCCTTGCCAGCTTTGATGGAAAAAATTCCTAATACGCCGATTTACTGTACAGAAAATGCCGTTAAGTCCTTGGTTGGTCAATATCATCATCCAGAATGGAATTTTAAAACTGTGAAGACAGGTGATTCCGTAGATATCGGCAACGGTAAATCTTTGGTATTCGTAGAAATGCGCATGCTCCATTGGCCTGACTCTATGGCAACCTATATGACTGGCGACAATATTTTGTTCTCTAACGATGCGTTCGGTCAACATTACGCGGTAGAAGAATTGTGGGCAGATAAGGCTGATCAATGCCGTTTATGGGCAGAGGCGATGAAATATTACGCTAATATTTTGAATCCATTCTCTCCATTGGTAAAAGCTAAGGTTGAAGAAATTCAAAAGCTCAACTTGCCAATTGATATTATCGCTACTAGCCATGGTGCAATTTGGCGTGAAAACCCATTGCAAATCGTAGAGAAATACTATGAGTGGTCTCAAGCATACCAAGAAGACCAAATTACAGTCGTATATGACACTATGTGGGATGGTACAAAGAAATTAGCCCATAAAATTGCTGATGAGATTGCTAAACAATCTCCTGATACACGGGTTAAGATCTTTAATATCAGTAAAACAAATAAAAACGATATCATGACAGAAGTATTCAAATCAAAAGCGATCGCCGTTGGTTCTCCGACAGTAGGGAATAGTGTTATCTCTTCTGTAGCTGGTTGGCTCGACTTTTTACGTGAATTGAAGTTCAAAAATAAAAAGGCTGCCGTATTTGGTACCTACGGTTGGTCTGGTGAATCTACGAAGGTACTTCGTGAAGAATTAACTAAATATGGTTTCTCCGTGGTAGAACCTGAAATTAAATGTAACTGGAACCCAGATGTAGATGATTTTGGTAAAGCAGAAGAACTTGTAAAAGCTTTATTAGCATAATCATTGCTTATATGGCAAGACATTAAAAAAGGTGTACCAACACAAATCAACATGTTGGTACACCTTTTTTTATATAGTAGCTTCTAGTTAGTATATGTATCAAACACAAAATCTATAATTGTCCGAATGGTTTCATTAGCCCCTATAATCTTGATTTGTTTATACGATTTGAGTCCTAGAATTTTAATTGGATCTGCTAATAAAGCGGAGCGCGGACTATATTATTTCGTTTAGCTACAGTTTCGGTAGCGTGTTTTCTCAAATCCTCTAGGTGTTTATGAAGGTCATATGTTTTTAATCTATCAAAACCAATGGTCATGTATATGAATGTGCCAGGCCAAGAGTTGTTTAGCGTTGTGTATGTTACATCTAGTGGAGAAATATGTGCGACACCATCGCCCGATACGATGTACATATCTGCTTCTAATGTTTTGCCAAGATTACTAGACAAGTACAGGCCCATGCCTGCATTGTTTTGTTGCTTGTAAGGACCTACGTTGACGCCAAATGTACCAGAGATTTCAGGCTCTAGTGCCATAGCGATGGCATCTGTATTGTTTGTGAAAGGTGCATAGGTTTGCTCTAAATGTGTTTTAATACCTACACCAAGATCAGCAAGAATAAATGATAGTTGGTTTTTATCTCGATACCAGTTAAATTGTAATAATGATGGAATCTGAGGATTAAAACCGTGTTCTAATGCATTATATGTTAGTTCGGATATGATATAACGAACTGCATCCTCATATCCTCTAATTAAATCTGTAGGTAAGTCCATAGCATAATCACGAATTGTATTTAGCATTTGCGTAATATTATGATCTTTGTATTTGATGGCGAAGAGTGGTTTGTTGTAGACGTAGTGAAAGTTATTTTGGGAATTATTTAGAATAGAGAGGTAGTTTGGACCATCTAAACGATTCCACATAATATCTAGTGTGGAATGTTTAGGAAATTGGATGGAAATAAATGTTTTTTGTTGTTTTAGTTTCCATAAATATAAGATTAGTAGTGTGAGTGTTTGATAGCTTGCATGTTTGCATTGGTTTCCATCAATAATAATTTTGGTATTTGAATAATTCCATTTAAATAAAGATAGAATTGAATCAAATTCGGTAATACCATTTTGAATAAATGAGAATGCTTTTGGTAGGGGGATGATAGGGGTTCCTTGTTTTGTGCGTAGTGTGTTAGTCATGTTTCTCTCTCCTTTAATTGACAATGATTAATCACTATTGCTATACTAATCGTATAGAATAACACTAAGGGGGGCCTTGATAGAGCGAAATGTTTGCCCCACAGTTATTATGAAACATCATGTTTCATGCCTCATAATTTGTATGGGGTTTTGTTATACCTATATTATAGAACTAATGTTTGTAAAAACAAGAGAAATATAGCTATTATGATTTATTGATACATATCTACTATTATTTCATGATTTTTGCAGTTTTATCATACCGTTCCGAAGTAGTTTCATTTTTCTGTATGTCCAGCTATTTCCTCATCTTGAATTGGATGTATTAATTTTATACAATATCTGTAATATTAATTTATCGGGATGTAGCACGTTTAGGAGAGATAGATGGTTGGTCAGAACTGGTGGCGCCGCATAGGTTTAGTTATGTGTATTGCAGCGAGTGTAGGCATTGTAAGTGGCTGTGAGTTTAATATGGATAATTTAAGGAATAGCAGTCAGGTGAAAGCTACGCAAAGCGATAGTGAAAAGGAAATCTGGCGTGTTTTTAAATTTTATTTAGCTGCTACGAATGAGTTTAATTTTGATAGTGTGAAATATAGTCATCAACATGTAGAAACGGTGCAGCAAGTACGGCAAAATGTACCGTTAGCTGAGTTTAAGGTGCGAGATTACGAACGTCTTGAGCAAGAACTCATCGCTGCGCGAGAAGCGGGGCACACACATAGTGACTTGGAAGCAGCTACAGATGCTTTATTACCGGTATTGCACGACGTTGTGGTGGCTGTAAAAGAGTTAGATACGTATTATAAAGAAAAACGCTATGAATCAGATAATTATGCATTTGCTCATACGCAGTTAGAGAAACTTTCAACATTAATAGATGCATTTAGGCCGAAATATGATGCGGTAGACACAATTGTTAATACCTATCATAAGCAGGAGGGTGAACGTCTTGTTAAGCTGATGCGCAACAATGGGCAGACGAATGGCGCTAATATGGCGGAAATGATGCTTATCTATAGCGATATAGTAGATCATATTGTGGAGCATAAATCCGATAGTGATTTCCAATGGGTGAAAGAACAGAAGAAAGCAGCCGATGGAATTGGGGCAAAGATTACTGCTGCCGAGGCTCAGAATCGTTTAGAGCAAAAGAAACATCTTGATAAAGCGATTGAGGATTTTATTGCTGATCCTCGTAGTGAAACGGAAGAAGCCGTGGTTGAGCAATATAATGAAATGGTAAGTAGTCCAATGAATTTTGCATTATTAGATTCTGTACAGAAGCCGTATGTACCGCAAGAGTTATAATGTGAAATGGTATATATTAAACATGATATAAATTTCGGGTAGAATATATTTGACAACCTACCCTTATGAGCCCTATAATTATCTATTATATGAATATTGCGTTGAAAAAGACGGCACGTCTCAGACGGATTTAGTAGAGACCAAACTCATGGGCTGAAAGGTTTGGAAATCTAGAGATTTGCGGATCACTTTGGAGCAAGCAGAAACCCTGCCGGTGAACACCGTTATATGTCTAAGTGGCTTTCACAAAATGAAGCCTAGTTATTTCGTATGCTCGGAATATTCTAGCTTTCATAGAAGGTCAGTAGGGTGGTACCACGGATATTACGTCCGTCCCTTCGGGGGCGGGCGATTTTTTTATGTAAAAGGAGCACATCATGGATTACGGTAAGACGTTACATTTGCCTGAAACAGAATTCCCAATGCGCGGCAATTTGCCTAAGCGCGAACCAGAAATTTTAAAGTTCTGGGAAGACAACAAAATTTATCAAAAACGTTTGGAATTGCGTAAAGACGCAAAACCTTTCATCTTGCATGATGGCCCTCCATACGCAAATGGTAAATTGCACATCGGTCATGCCCTCAACAAAACGTTGAAGGACATCATCATGAAATACAAAACAATGACTGGTCATTATACTCGCTACATCCCAGGTTGGGATACGCACGGTTTGCCAATCGAGCATGCGGTTATTAAAAACACTGGTCTTAACCGTCATGAAATGGCGCCATTGGACTTGCGCAACAAATGTAAGGAATATGCATTAGAATGCGTAGAAAACCAAAAACAAGACTTCATTCGCTTTGGTGTATTAGGCGAATGGGAACGCCCTTATTTGACATTGCGCCCTGAGTTTGAAGTTAAACAACTTGGTATCTTCGGCGAAATGGCAAAACGCGGCCACATCTATAAAGGCCTTAAAACTGTATACTGGTGTACACACTGCGAAACTGCATTGGCAGAAGCAGAAATCGAATACGCTGAGAAAAAATCCTTCTCCATTTACGTAAAATTCCCTTACGTATCCGAGAAAAAGGTAACATTGCCAGCTGGCGTAGATCCAAAACAAGCATACTCCGTTATTTGGACAACTACTCCTTGGACAATGCCTGCCAACGTAGCAATCTCTGTTAACCCAGAGCTTGAATATGGTTGGGTAAAAGTAGGAGACGAATACTACTTGATGGCTACTGAACTCGTTGATGCGGCTATGAAAGATATCGGCATCGAAGACTACGAAATCGTAAATCGCTTCTCTGGTGCAGATTTAGAATTGGCTGAATTCAAACATCCATTTGTTGAACGTAATGCTACAGTATTGTGTGGTGACCATGTAACACTCGAAGCAGGTACTGGTTGTGTACATACAGCTCCTGCACATGGTGAAGATGACTTTAACATCGTTATGCGTTATAACAAGGAAGGCAAAACTGAACTTCCTATCGTATCTCTTGTTAATGAAACTGGTAACTACACTAAACAAGTGGACGACAACCGTTATGGTGATACTGAATTCCCATTGGCTGGTGTAGAGATTCACGATGCAGAGGTGCCTGTAATCAAAATCTTGGCGCATAACAATGCATTGCTTCACAAATCTAGCTTGCGTCACCAATATGCTCACTGCTGGCGTTGTAAAAATCCTGTCATCTACCGTGCTACAGAACAATGGTTCTCCTCTGTAGATGGATATCGTCAACAAGCACTTGATGCAATCGACAATCAAGTACAATGGATTCCTAAATGGGGCCATGACCGTATCTTCAACATGGTTCGCGATCGTGGTGACTGGGTAATTTCCCGTCAACGTATTTGGGGCGTGCCAATTCCTATTTACTATTGTGAAAGCTGCGGCGAGCACATCATCAACGATGATACTATCAAAGCATTACAAGAAAAAGTAGCCGTAGAAGGCTCCGATGCTTGGTGGGCTCACAGTGCAAAAGAATTGTTGCCAGAAGGTTTCAAATGTCCTCATTGCGGTCATGATGAGTTCAAAAAAGAAACAGATATCATGGACGTATGGTTTGACTCTGGTTCCTCTTGGTCTGGCGTACTTGAAGTTAATGGCTTAGATGTACCATGTGCTATGTACCTTGAAGGTTCCGACCAACATCGCGGTTGGTTCAACTCTTCCTTGTTAACTGCAGTAGCTACAACTGGTAAAGCACCATACAACTCCGTATTGACTCACGGCTTCGTTGTGGACGGCGAAGGTCGCAAAATGTCTAAATCTGTAGGTAATACAGTGGCACCTAGCGACATTATCGACGTATACGGCGCTGACGTTATGCGTTTGTGGGTATCCTCTGCGGATTACCAAGCAGACGTACGTTTGTCCAAAGACATCGTAAAACAATTATCCGAAGTATATCGTAAGATCCGTAACACATTCCGCTTCTTGCTCGGTAACTTGGATGACTTCAATCCAAACACTGATAAAGTGGCTTACGCAGATATGTCCGAATTTGACAAATGGGCATTGTTGCGCTTAGAAGAAGTACGTCAAAAGGTTACTGACGCATACGAAAACTATGAATTCCACATGTTATACCATGCAATTCATAACTTCTGCACAGTAGACTTGAGCTCCATCTACCTTGATGTAATGAAAGATACTATGTATGCTGAAAGCAAAAACAACGTAGCTCGTCGTTCTGCTCAAACAGCAATGTACGAAATCTTGAAAACATTGGTAGCTATGGTATCTCCTGTACTTTCCTTCACAGCAGAAGAAGTTTGGAAATACATGCCTAAAGAAGACGGCATGCCTGAATCCGTTATGCTTCAAGATTGGCCACAAGGCTATCCTGAACACTTCAACCAAGAATTGGCTGATAAATGGAGCCAATTGTTAGACTTGCGTACATCTGTACAAAAAGCATTGGAACTTGCTCGTCAAAACAAAACAATCGGTCACCCACTAGATGCATCCGTTACAGTATATGCTGAAGGCACTGCATTCGACGCATTGAACGCTCTTGGTGAAGAAGGCTTAGCTAAACTCGTTATCGTATCTGAAGCTCACATCGTAAACGGTGCTGCGCCAGCAGAGGCTGTAAAAGACGAAGAAACAGGCGTAGCGACAGTAGTTGCTCCATCTGAACTTCAAAAATGTGAACGCTGCTGGATCCATCGAGATACAGTAGGCCAAGATAGCGAACACCCTACACTATGCCATCGTTGTGCAGAAGTAGTGAAAGCTCTTTAATAGCGACTTGTTTTAACACTATATAAAAAATATCCCCTCCGATAAGCTCCACCGGCTTTAACGACCTAGCGGTCTAGCCAAAGTCGCTTCTCGAAGGGGATATTTTTATTGGCGTTTAAACTGCATTCGCTATCAGAGTGCTTTTCTGGTGTTTTTGTTTTGTGTTACAATGATGGAAATATTGGCTGCTAGTAAAGGGAGGGAATATCATGCAATTTATGTTAATGCATAGAGATGTACCTGTCTTACAGTTTGCTATTTTCGATGATAGAAATTGGGCCCATATTGTTGATGTATTGAATGCGGCTCATGTACCTGTTAATATGCTTGTGCAGCCTCATAACAGAGAACGTGCTTTAAATGAATTTATTGACCATCGATTTATTCCGCAAAGTCGTTCTAATTATGATGTTATTAAGGCCTTGTATAAGGCCGAAGATGCATTTGAACTGTCCTTGCGATCATATATGGTGAGTATTTCTGACCATTATTGGGTTAAACCTTGCGATAGTTCTGTGACTTGGTCTGATGTGAATTTTTATGATAATCCAATTCCCGATGATCAAGTATTAATAGGCGCTATTGATACATTACATCAATATGATCCGTGGCGTCGGACGCCGAATACATCGAATAATGGGACATTGCGTCAGATTTGGTTGCACCGCGGAGATGAAATTTTGCTTTCAAAAGCGGGAGAATTGACCTTTAAACAGGAACTATTCAATGAGGCCGTTGTTAGCGACATATTAGCCTATTTTGATGTGCCTTATATAACGTATTATTTGGATTATATGTCGGATGAAGCTGAGAATGTATCGGTCTGCGACTGTTTTACGAATCGTAATGTAGAATATATTCCTGCATGGCAATTGACGGCTAACACGAAACCAAATGATGTGAGTGAGTACGAGCATTACGTGAATCAGTTGCATTCATTTGGTCTTACTGATGTGACGAGTCGGTTAGAGCAAATGATTGTACTTGATGCGCTCATTGCTAATGAAGATCGTCATTGGGGCAATTTTGGGGCTCTTCGTAATAGTGAAAGCCTAGAATTCATCGGTCTTGCTCCTGTTTTTGATAACGGAAACTCCTTGGGGTATAAAGCGGCATCTGTTATGCGAAACCGTAATGCTGATGTGTCCGTAGCCTTTAACAAGACTCATACACTGGAATTGAAACATGTGTCCTCTGCCGTGAAAGTAGATTGGGATAGCATTATGAATCATTGTATGGAGCTTGTAGAACATAGATATAATCAACTGGTAGAACCAGAGTTTGGTATGGATCGTGCACATATGATTGGCCAATTCATACAAGAACGAGCAAAAAAATTAAAAACTTTTTAGATTTATGAATTCATTGTATGCTACCATTCTCCTCAAATATATGATGATAATTGTTATCGTCCTATTTTCCTCATGAAAACTTTATGTGTAAAAATCTACTCATTTCATATTAGGGTTAAAATAATCGTTTATGATATTTATAGTTAGTTTAGTAAATGAGTGTATGAGAAGGAGGAATATGCAATGGTAGTAACAATCATTAAAGCTGTTATGGCTGCTCTTACTGGTTTGGTAAACGCATTATTGCCTTTATTTAAATAATAAAGTTCCCAAAACCCTCATAAACCCTTAAAGCTTGAGTATGTATACTCAGCTTTGAGGGTTTTTTCTTTATGTATATTTTTACTTACAATAGAATGAAATAATATGCAGATTTGAGATTTAAACGATATTTATTGTTGGTTTAAATGTAGGCTCTTTCGTTGACTATATCTAAATATATACATATAATAAAAATGAAATAAAGATGAATATACATCTTAGAAGTACATATAGAGGGAGAATGAGAGATATGAAAAGAATATTAGTTGTAAAAGCTATGGTTCTTGGGGCCATAGCTTGTTCTATTAGTGCTATTGGATTTGCAGCGGGTGTAGAGTCTACACATATACAAGATGCAACCAATACACAACAAAATATACAAGGCACGGAACAACATGATGCCGTGCAATCCAATTGGATGGACCGCACAGATATTAAGGTTGGCACACAGTCTAAAGTGGGTACACAAGTGTCTATAGAAACATTGCAACCATTAACTCATTACGATGAGAACTCCAAGTCCGTATTGTTTGTACAAGGCGGTATTGGTCGAGGTGGCCAAGAGCATTCTGTTAGTTACTATCACGGATATCATGAGATTTGGTATCCTTATAACCCTGTAACAGGTAAAGGTGACCAACGATATATGGCAGAAAAATATGAACATACGAAATCATTAGGCACTGTAGCGAATGTAGGTTTAGGGTATCGCCATCTTAGTAAGAATGAGCATGCCTATGTTGGTGTCAATGCCTTCGTTGATCGCGCCTTTTCCGAGAATGCTAATCGAGTTAGTGGGGGCCTAGAATATGTATCCGGCCTTAACGAAGTTCGTGCCAATGTATATAGAGGATTGGGGAGTGTGAAATCGCAATCTGATATGATACATTTACCACAATCGTACTTCACATTTGATTTGGATGGGGGCGCTGCTTACTATATGCCACATACGTCTCAAAAGGTATTATCTGGATATGATGTAAGTTATGCTCGTACATTTAAAAATGCTCGTTGGGCCCGTGTACACGCAACCGTATATCATTGGAATGGTCTAAGTGTGCCAAATCATAGCGACGCATTATTGAAAACACTGGAAGTTGGTAACAGTCATGGATGGAAAGTAGGAACTACATTACAAGTAGCGCCTCATGTATCGCTAGATGTAGGCTATACATCGGATAGTAAGTATACTAGTGGTGCTTATGGAGTTGTTAAGTACACATTAGGTACCTCTAAGTTTGCATGGCATGGTGGTAAACATAGTGATGATACGATTACGAATGCTCGCGCTAGAATGTTAGATAAGGTAGACCGTAGCCCTATAACAATAGGCCGTACATATGAAGAAGATTGGTATGTAGATCCTAATGATCATTTATAAAATTGATGATAATTTATAAAACTAAAAGGAGAGAAGTTTCGTAATGAAATATAAGTTAGTATTAACATCTATGGTCTTGGGGGCCATAGTGTGTATTACAAGTGCCGTAGTGGGAGCAGTCGATGTGGCGCCACAAGTGAGTGATACAGCAAAACATGATGCAGTGCAATCTAATTGGATGGACCGCACGGATATTGCTGTAGGTGTACAGGCTGGAGGCAAATCCAAATTAGATAAAGGACATTTTTTAACGGATGACCAAAATTCAATCTATAATAAGCAGTCTGATTATGGTAATTTAACGAAAGCCTATATAGAAACATTGCAGCCTATTTCTCATTATGATGAGAACAGTAAAAGTGTTCTGTTTGTACAGGGGCGCATTGGACGTGGCGGTGAGAAAATCGTATCAAAAGAGATGAGGGGTTATTTTATTAATGAACCTATAATACTTAGGAATGGGCAGCTATCTAATTACACCATAAAAAATACGGATGAAAAATCATCAGAAATATTAGGGATTATTGGTACTGTTGGTATTGGATATCGACGTCTTAGCCGCAATGAACATGCATATGTAGGTGTTAATGCATTCGTTGATCGAGCTTTCTCGGACAATTACAATCGTATTAGCGGCGGCGTAGAGTATGTAAACGGACTCAACGAGGTATATGCTAATGTGTACAGGGGGCTTGGAGATAAGGACCTTGTAAAAGGTGGTGGTGGTAATCCATATCCAAAACGCTTGTATCCTAATGGCTATCCATCAACATTCCCTTATGATACGATTTCTAGTGAAAATTATTATACCTACAAAGGCGGTAGAGCACTAGGTGGCTATGAAATCGGTTTTGCTAGATCCTTTAAGAACGCTCGTTGGGCTCGTGCTTATGTAAATGGATATCGCTGGAAGGGGCAAGGTTTTGGCCATGAACAATATTATAATCCGGGGCGCCCAGGCCATTGGTCCGTACCATGGTTTTCAGTGAGGGATGCAAATCACTATAAGGGGATTAAAATCGGTGCTGAATTACAGTTAACACCACATATATCCTTAGATATTGGGTATAATAATGCTAACAATATGTCGAAGGGGATGTATGGTACTGTGAAATATACATTAGGTACATCTAAATTTGCCTTCTGGGGTGGCAAGCATAGTGATGATACGATTACTACAGCTCGATCTAAAATGCTAGATAAGGTACGTCGTCAAGACATGATTGTAGAATCCTTTGATGACATTGAATACGGTTATTTAGCACCTATTAATCATCTATAATATGGAGAAAATGTTAGTTTTATCATTGTTATGAGAGGGGACTATATATAATGTCAGGTAAATTATTATTGAAAGCTATGGTTTTGGGTACTATGGCTTTCAGTATATCTACAATAGGAATGGCTGCAGAGGTTCAAGAGGCCAATGGTTTGAATTCTGCACAACAAACAATTGCATCCGATACAGCTAGGAAAGAGGCTGTTCGTTCTAGCTGGATGGACCGTACAGATGTGGTAGTCGGCGTTGGTATGAAAGATTCGAAAGAGACGCATAGTCAGCACCATTATGTTGGTGAATCATCGAATAGACATGATGATCTACATACTGTAACTTCGAAAAGTTTAAAATCTACTGAAATCAATAAATTGTATATTGAGACCTTGCAACCTATAACCCATTATGATGAAAATGCTAAAAGCGTTGTCTTTGTACAAGGTCGTATTGGGCGCAGTGGAGAAAAAATTTCATCTTATAAATTAGATAGTTATTTGGAGCCAGCCAGACCTGCAGGGACGTTTATAACACATGATAAGCAAACAGATAAGAAAGAATCATTAGGAATGAATGCTAATATTGGCATTGGCTATCGTCGTCTTAGTAAAGGTGAACATGCTTATGTTGGTGTTAATGCGTTCTATGACCATGTATTTAAAGGTGGTTATAAGCGCGTTAGTGGCGGTGTAGAATATGTGGCAGGCCTTAATGAATTTCATGCTAATCTGTACCGAAATCTGGGGACTGATGATAGAAAATATATAGGACTACGTGGACGTAGTGTTGTATTGGGTGATCCTACAGGATTGTATCCATATGGGATGGATTCTGATCAAAGTCTTTATAATTATGGTATAGCTGCTTATGAAAATCATTGGATGCTATTAGAAAAGGTTGCTGCTAGTGGGTTTGATGTAGGGTACTCACGGACCTTCAAAAATGCTCGCTGGGCTCGTATCCATGCGGACTATTATAATTGGCGTGGTAGAGAGGCTGTAAGAGTAGGGTATAAAAAATTAAAAAAACGTGATGCCATAAAAGGTTTTAAAGTGGGTGCAGAATTCCATATCACACCGCATCTTACTCTTGATGCGGGTTACCAAACAGCATCTCATCATTTGAGTGGTCCTTATGCGACCTTGAAATATACCATCGGTACATCCAAGTTTGCTTGGCGTGGTGGTAAACATAGTGAAAGCGCGATTACAACGGCTCGTTCCAAGATGCTTGATAAGGTACATCGTAGCGACATGGTTGTACAAGAAACTGTGGAAAACACTTATGAACAGCAGTTTGTCGATGTTGGTTTATAGGTTGCAATGCATTAAAATTGATCAGAGACTTGTAATTTTAATATTGCAATAATAATTATGTGAGAGAAGGGGTAGTGGGTAAATGTATCATAAAAGAAAGTTTAATATACGACTGCTACTTTGTGTAGCAGCTTGTACGATGTGCTGGACTATTAAGTAAAGGAGAGCATAGCTATGTAGGTATTAATGCTTTTTATGATTATGCTTTCAAAGAACATTATAAGCGTGCTAGTTTAGGTGTAGAATATGTAACTGGTGAAAATGAATTGTATGCTAATTTCTATAAATCACTAGGGAATGGTACGTCATCCTATCGTGTATTTAAGCGCGATGAAATGATTCCAGCCCCATTCAATACGCCGGACATCAACGTTTCTGTTGGTGAAAGTCATGAAAAACGCGTTGCCTCTGGATATGATGTCGGATACGCACGAACCTTTAAAAATGCCCGTTATATACGAGCCTATATCGACCGTTACCACTGGAATCGTATGAATGGAGAGATTAGAGACATAGAATGGTCTAATCCTGATATATATAACTATAATATCGGATTCCGTGTAAATGGGGGCTATAAAAATGGTATTAAAACCGGTATTAATGTAAATGTGACACCTCACATCTCGGTAGGCATGGGCTATGATAAACCATTTGGTCACTCTGGAGAGTTTTATGTACAAACATTGTATACCCTTGGTAAATCTAAGTTTGCTCTCTTTGGTGGAAAGCATAGTGATGATAGCATGACAACTGCCCGTTCTAAAATGCTCGATAAAGTTGAACGTCAAGATATGCAAGCCCTTAATCTAAACGGGGATTTCCGCGTTCATTATCCTCATGATTCTCTAGACTAAAAGTAGCTTATTTCTAGTTATAACAAAGGAGCTAGTACGCTGTGTACTAGCTCCTTTTTGTATCTTTGTTTACTATTGCAAATCCTTAGGCACGCTGAGCGGTTTCCAGTTATCTAGCTCTGGAATATCTAAGGTCGTAATGGTTCGTTGTATCCAGTAGTTCAAGGATACTTCGTTGCCAAAGTACTGTTCAAATAGGTATGTATTACCGGGAATGTCCTTTTGCTTGCCGTGTTCGTCGACGATGTGGCGCATCGATTCCTTGAGGTACAGTTGCACCCTAAATGGTGTGGACCGCTTGCCCTTGAATATGAAATAGGATGGCCCAATAAAATCGTGGGTACGAACGTTGATTTGCTCGTAGCGATTGCTCTTAAGACCTTCCAAGGATGCTTGTATCATGGCGTTGGCATCGTCATATTCCTCGAGTAGGAATGGTTCTTGATCGACGTCGAGTACATAGTGCCACGTCGGTTTTTCTTCATCTGTTTCGATGGCCCATGCCTCTGAAAGCTCCGGTAAACGGTGGCTTTCATAAAGATCATGCCACAAATTATGGGTGTCCTCTGCGTTGAGCAGCGATTTATAGATAATCTCATGCCCTTCAGCTGGATCGTAGCCGTACAATCGAACTTGATAGGTGTTTCGTGGCATACGTTTAGTTTCCAGTTTATAGATATTCCGCAATTTGTCCGGAATGGATAGGAAATGATTGTAAAAGCTAAGCACCACCGTATCTTGTGTGGATAGGGCCTTATCGATGGTTTCTCGGTCATATAATGTGGTATCCCACTGAAAGCCATTCATAGTAACGGATAATCGGGCTGCATTGTGAGGCCATGTGGTAGGGGCCGGGCGCACGGTCGTAGAGGATTCGGTTATACCTTCCTTGTAATGCCAATGGCCATCTACCTTTTCGAAGGCTGCTAATCGTTCTGCTGCTTCATCATCTACCGGAATATCTTTGATTTCTTCGCTGCGATTGGCGAGATGTGACACGATGTACTGATGGGAGCTTTCATAATAATGAACGGCACTGTCGAGGTCAGGTGTTCCCGTAACATAACCTTTTTCATAGGCGTAGCCCAAGGCAACGCGTGTGAGCGCACGGGTGATGTCGTAGAAGAGCACGCGGTCCTCCTCTTGAAGCGCCCGTTTCTCTTCCTCTAACACGCGGGTCAAGGATTGAATAGCAAAGCGAATGTTTTTGGTCACGCCGATGCCGTGAATGCGCATATAACTGATATACGGCAAGGAGAACAGGAACCGATCCTTTGTCGCCGCCATGTGTGTCAAATCGGCGATGAGCCCCCAGTCGAGAGGTAGGCCGCCAATGTGAAAGATATAGTTAAATGCGGCTTGCAACGCTGCATAACCGGCGTCATTAAAGTCTTTTGTGGCTGCCTGTTGATACAGTTCAGTAGCCTTGATTGGATTGTACGGAATGGCAGCGCGCAACGCAGGTTGCTCATAAAAATGGTAGTAATAGTCGGCGAGTTCCGCGATACATTCTGGCTGGCCTAGTTCGGCACCCTTTGTAAACCATGTGAAAGCCTCTGTAAACTCGCCTCTTTCGTGATGGTCGAGAGCCGTATAGAGCATCATGGTCGGATTGCCTAGTTCAGCGGCCCTGCGTGCCACACGGCGTGCATTTTCATAATCGCCTTCATCGATATAAATATTGCGCAAGTTCCCTTGGAACATGGCGAGCCCTTGATCAAGGGCTTTGGTAAACCAGTATTTCGCATGCTCCCGAGATTTTGCTTGTAGCGTTTCTTCGTCTACCATACCGCGCAAGGTAGCAATGACTTCACGTAAACTCTTGCTGCGCGTCGCTTGGTGTAATCGTTGACTAAAGCTAGCCTTTTCTGGGCCTAATAGTTGTTTAGCCTCGTTAATAACGTGGTAATCGCCCCAAAAGAATACGTTGCCTATAATATATTGGCAGTATGCATCGTCTTGCTTTGCATAATCATAGATGATGCGGAATGCATCATCAAAGGACAACTGCATATCTCGCCTCACCGTAGGCGTAATCGACCCAGCTATGCGCAATGCTTGTAATGTGCCAATTGGACTATTCCGACGGATACTATCATGCAAACACTGATAGGTGCGCATATTATCCTCTGGAAAACCCGACTCGGCCCACGTAAATCGCGGTCCAGCGTACACGCGTGCCAATAGGGCGTATGCGTCTCCTAATTCACGTTCTTCTGGAGATAAAGCCTTCTGGTAGATTTCCTCAGCATCCGATTTGCCCGTACTACTTTGTGATGTAGCTGTGTTGCGCAACTCATGCTGAATCAGCTTTGTCACAGTCGATTGATTATTTATAATCGACTCTAATATGCGGAGACCCTCTTGAGCGGACTGCGGATCATAAGACATAAAAATTAAGTGGAAGACCCGTTGGAGGCGGTCTGTGAAATATTGAGCCATAGGCCCTCCTTTCGTTTTTATACAATACACTACTATTATATACCGCGGTGGGGAATGGTAGAAGAGGCAAAGAACCGACGGGCCCAAAAATCCTCCACCGGCCGGGTCTGATTCGCCCTACGGGCTCACAGGGCCAAAGTCGGATTTTTGGGCCCATCGGTTCTATCTCTCAATCCATAGCTGACACGCGGAATATAATAGTAGTGAAATTGATAAAACCCGTTATTGCCCACCCAACCGATAGAAAGGAGGGCCTACGGCCCGTGTGACGACGTGTCCTGAGAACCTCCACCGGCCGGGTCTGACTACGCCCTGCGGGCTCCGCAGGGCCAAAGTCGGTTTCAGAACACGCCACCGCCCCACGCATTAAGGCTAGTGTCAATTCGGTATATAATAGTAGTGAAATTGATAAAACCCGTTATTGCCCACCCAGCCGAGGGACAGGAGGGCCTACGGCCCGTGTGATGACGTGTCCTGAGAACCTCCACTGGCCGGGTCTGACTACGCCCTTCGGGCTCCGCAGGGCCAAAGTCGGATTTTTGGGCCCTGCGGTTCTATCTCTCAATCCATAGTCGACACGCGGTATATAATAGTAGTGAAATTGATAAAACCCGTTATTGCCAACCCAACCGATAGACAGGAGGGCCTACGGCCTCTTTCTCCTCCGTATAACGAAAAAATAATTTCTATTTACGATGATAGGATAGTAAAAAGAACCGGTTCTGAAAACGACTTCGGGCCTTATCTCTCTCAGGCATATAACGAAAAATAATTTTTAAGTCAGGTTAGAGTGCATATGAAAAAGACACCCCGTGAAAAAACGACTTTGGCCCTGCCCCGAAGGGGACAGACCCGGCCGGTGGAGTTTTTTCGCGGGGTGTCTTTTGATTATCGTTCTAGCTGTTGACTAGAAATTATTTTTTGTTATAGTCACCAAACCATTTATCATAGATTTTTTGGTATGTGCCGTCTTCTTTAAGTTCTTTAAGAGCTTTGTTAACAGCTTGTTGTAATTCTGTGTTGCCTTTTTTCACACCAAGTACTGTGCCAGGAGCTTTTGTAGGTTCGCCTACGAGTTTAAGGTCTTTATCAGCGCCTTGTTTTAGGTAGTACATAGCAACTGCGTTATCGATGATTGCACCATCGATTGTACCAGCTTTCAATTCCATAAAGATATTGGCATTGGAGTCCATTTCTTTTACTGTTGTGTTAGGAATTTTTTTAGCCATGTCTGCAGGAACAGTACCGATTTGAACGCCTACAGTTTTGCCAGCAAGTTCGTCCATGTTGTGGATTGTGGAGTTGTCTTTGCGAACCACTGTGATGAAACCGCCTTGGTCAAAGTAAACATCGGAGAAGTCCAATGCTTTTTCACGTTCAGGAGTAGCGTTGATACCGGCTGCGATCATATCGATGTCGCCAGATTGAACTGCTGGAATCAAAGCGTCGAAGCCCATGGATTTGAATTCCATTTTTAGGCCCAATTTTTTAGCGATGGCTTCGGACAAATCAACGTCGAAACCAACGTATTTATCGCCTTCAGTAAATTCGAATGGTGGGAATGTAGTTTCAGAACCTACACGTAACACGCCAGCCTCTTGTGTCATTTTGCTTTTTTCGCTGCCACAACCAGCCAATAAACCCATAGCAGCAACAGCTACGAGTGCGATGGCTGTTAATTTTTTGAATTTAAACATAGTATCCTCCTCAAACACGATACAAACATATTAATCTGTTTCTATTGTACGGAATTTTGAACCAATAGGCAATAACATTGTATAATTAAAGGTACGTAAACAAATTAAGTACACGAAATGTACCTTTTACTAAATAAGGTCGATTATTTATACACATATTTAGGAGGACCTATGTCTCTTACTGAACAATTTTCCAGTGCTTCTGAAAGCTTCGCCCAAGAGGCTTTCACCATTAACTATACATTGGCGAAGAATCCAGAACTGTCTAGTCATGAGTTTAAGTCTGTTAAGACAATCGGTGCTGTCCTTGAAAAACACGGTATTCCTGTGAACTATGAGTTCTGTCACTTGCCGACTGCTTTTAAGGCGTCTGTTGTGAAAGTAGATAATCCTAAGGGCCGTTTAGCTATATTATGTGAATACGATGCGTTGCCAGATGTGGGACATGCGTGTGGCCATTGTGCTAGCGGATCTATGAGTGTACTAGCAGCTCTTGCATTGCATAAGATGCAGCAAGACGGCGTAGCTTTCAACATGGATATCGACATCATTGGAACCCCTGATGAGGAAGCGATGGGCTGCAAGGTGGATATGTGCAACGCTGGCGTGTTCAAAGAATACGATTTTGCCATTATGGTCCATCTCGATGGTGAAGAAACGCGCCCAAACTCGCAATTCCTAGCCCTCGACTGTTTCCGCGCCAAGTACCATGGTAAATCGGCCCATGCGGCGGGTGAACCTTGGAATGGCATCAATGCGGTAAACGGCGTGCAACTCGCCATCCATGCCATGGATATGCTGCGCCAACAAGTGCGACCAGAATCTCGCATCGGCACGTGGATCATTAACGGCGGCACCGCGTCCAACGTCATTCCTGCCTATGGCGAACTAGAGGTAACCGTACGTCACACAGAACGAGAGTATTTGAACGGTTTGTCCGAGCAAATTAAAAAGATTTTTGAAGGCGCTGCCCTTTGTACCGGTACGACTGTAGACGTTGAGTTTTACGGCAACCCTTACGATGATATGAACCAAAACCATCGCGGCACACACCTTATCGAAGACGTGATGGCCGACATGGGCCTCGATTTTGAACCAGGCCCAGCAGATATTGGCGGTAGTTCCGATATCGGTAATGTGAGCTATCAATGCGCCGCATTCCATCCTAAACTACGCTTGGCAGGCCCAGATAAGGTATGTCATGCGAAGGAATTTGCGGACGCCATGCTCGAACCAACCATTGAACAAACCATCGTAGATGGTGCTAATATCATTGGGCGTACATTGCTGCGCTTAGTTGAAAATCCAGTTGTCTTAGAAGAAATTGTGGCCGAGTTTAACAGTACTAAGTAGTTTCTAATCGAGATTCGCAATGTTAATAAAGTGCTTCCTATATCTATCGGGGGAGCTGTAATATCGTAGATAGAATTCGGTATCTGTATCAGAGTTATTGATAATAGATGATAATTGGATGTTGCCATTTATAAAGCTGCGATTTTTGGTGAAATAGGCGCCTACCTCAACGTCGTGGTGATAGAGCGCCCATACCACGTCGTTTCCAGCGATGAATGGAATGTATTTAAATTCAAGAAACTCCAATAAACCGGCTATAGTTATATCATCAGGTACGGTAAATTCTTCACGATGATGATTCATATCATCGGCGGCACAAACGGCATCTCGATCGATTAGTATATGCATATGATTTCACATCCTTTGAATCGATAATTCTATAAATTATATGCTATCTTTATTGTACATCAAGTAAAGATTATATTGTATTAAAGGAGGTTTTATGTCCTCATCTGAACCATTAGAGATTAAAAATTATATAGGCCTTACTGGCGATACACCGATTCGATTCATCGCGTCCGACGTGGATGGCACCTTGGTGAACGATGCGAAAGCCGTGGACTCTGAGGTGGTGGCCGCTGTTCGTGCCGCTCGTGAAAGCGGTATCCGCGTGGCTATCGCATCGGGCCGTGCGTGGCATGAGATGGATGATGTTATCGATGCCATGCCGTGCTTGCGCTACTTTGTGTGCACCAATGGTGCCTATGTTATGGATAAAGAGGAACAAAAGGAACTCGTTCATATCTCCTTTGATAAAACTCGTGCCATAGATTTAGTACGGAAACTCATGACCTATGGCGTGTTTGTAGAGGCTTATGTGAAAGCCGAAATTTTCGGCCAATATCCAACAGTTGGCAATGAAACATCACAATCGGAACATTTCTTTAGACCGAATATTAGACCATTTATCTTGAAAACGCGCACAATGGTGCCTGATTTATTGACATATCTAGAATCCTTGCCAGAAGGACCGGAGAAAATCCAAATCTTTTATGGCGATGAACGTATACGAGAACGCATCCTAGCCGATTTACGCGATGAGTTCCAGGGGGCAGCCACAGATGATAAAGGGCGCGAACGTTTTTACGATGTCCTTGAATCAAGCGAAGGAAATTTAGAATTTGTATTGCCTCACACGACAAAAGGCACGGCAGTAGAAGCCTTGGCGAACCATTGGGGCTATACACCTGACGAGGTGATGACTATTGGCGATAGCGAAAATGATCTATCCATGATCCGCTTTGCTGGCACTAGTGTAGCTATGGGAAACGCACGAGATAATGTGAAAGCTGCCGCACGCTATGCGACAACAGATAATAACAATTACGGCGTAGCTCGTGCACTCTATTCGGCTATTGCACATAATCGCGAATTAGAAACTAAACAGAAATAAAATCTGATAGCGAGTTGATGATAATCCCCATAATTGATAGCGAGGTGATGTAATATGGGCAATCTAAAATTTGATATAGACGATACCTGCGTTAAATGCGGCGCCTGTGCTGAGGATTGTCCTGTACAATGCATCACCGAAGGGGCTACAAAATTTATCATTGGTAGCGGCTGCATCAGTTGTGGTGATTGTTATTCGATTTGCCCAGTCGGAGCCGTGCAAATGCATAAACTGTTTAAAGATAGAACAGGCCTGTAGTAATCTGAAATGGGTATGTGCAATAGGTCTTTTAAAAATAGAACAGGCCTGTACTAATTTGAAGCGGATGTGTGTAATAGGCCTTTTAAAAATAGAACAGGCCTGTACTAATCTGAAACAGGAATGTGTGATAGGTCTCCTAAAAAATAGAACAAGCCTGTAGTAATCTGAAATGGGTGTGTACAATAAGCCTCCTCTAAAAATAGAACAGGCCTGTTCTATTTTAAAATAGGTATGTGAAAGGGCGACCTTGAACTATCAGGATCAGAAATGTATTAGAAATCCGAACGTTAAAAAGTAATGTATAACTTTCATACGGAATATATGGAGTCCATATACTTCGTATGGTATAATGAAATGTAATGAAATTTAGCGTTTTGCTTGTTAAAACGCACCCCCAGTACAGGAATGTATGGACATTATAAATTGGTGAATATACTTTCACAAATAGATGCATACGGAGGAACTATGGAAAACAAGGAATTTGTTATTGTTGTCGATTTCGGCGGTCAATATAATCAGTTGATTGCACGCCGTGTTCGTGAAAATCATGTATACTGCGAAGTATATCCATACAACAAAGCATTAGAAAAAATTAAGGAATTGAAGCCGCAAGGTATCATCTTCACTGGTGGCCCTAACAGCGTGTACGAAGAGAATTCCCCTAAAATTGAAAAGGAAATCTTTGAACTTGGCATTCCAGTTCTTGGCATGTGCTATGGTATGCAATTTATGGCGCATACATTGGGTGGCGAAGTTAAATCTGCGGACAACCGTGAGTTTGGTAAAACACCTACTAAAGTGGATACTACATCTTCATTGTTCAAAGGCTTGGACGAAGAACAAGTTGTTTGGATGTCCCACGTTGACTATGTAGCAAAAGTTCCTGAAGGGTTCGAAATCATTGCGCATACAAAAGACTGCCCTGTTGCATCTATGCAAAATAAAGAACGCAAATTATACGCTATGCAATATCATGCAGAAGTATTGCACACTGAACATGGTAAAGAAATGCTTCACAACTTCTTGTATGAAGTATGCGGCTTCACAGGCACATGGACAATGGCAAACTATGCAAAAACTGCTATTGAAGAAATCCGTAACACTGTAGGCGATGGTAAAGTATTGTTGGCATTGTCTGGCGGTGTAGATAGCTCCGTTGCAGCAGCTCTTATTTCTAAAGCTGTTGGCGATCAATTGACTTGTATCTTCGTTGACCATGGTTTGATGCGTAAAAACGAAGGCGACGAAGTTGAAGCAGCTTTCAAAGATTCCGGCATGAATTTCATTCGTGTCGATGCAGAAAAACGTTTCTTAGATAAATTGGCTGGTCTTGAAGATCCAGAAGCTAAACGTAAAGCTATCGGCGAAGAATTCATCCGTGTATTCGAAGACGAAGGCCGCAAAATCGGTTCCGTTGACTTCTTGGCGCAAGGTACAATCTACCCTGACGTTATTGAGTCCGGTACTGGTGAAGCAGAAGTTATCAAATCTCACCACAACGTAGGCGGCTTGCCTGCAGTTGTAGACTTCAAAGGCCTTATCGAACCATTGCGCAACCTCTTCAAAGACGAAGTGCGTGAACTTGGTTCTGAATTAGGTTTGGCTGACTACCTCGTATGGCGTCAACCATTCCCAGGTCCTGGTCTTGCTATTCGCGTAATGGGTGAAATCACGAAAGACAAACTCGACATCTTGCGTGATGCGGACTACATCTTCCGTGACGAAATTGCAAAAGCTGGCCTTGATCGCAGCATCAACCAATATTTCGCCGTATTAACATCTACACGTACCGTAGGCGTTATGGGTGACTTCCGTACATACGATTACACATTGGCATTGCGTGGCGTAACCACAACAGACTTCATGACTGCTGACTGGGCGCGCATCCCTTACGACGTATTGGACACAATCTCCCGTCGTATCGTAAACGAAGTACAACACATCAACCGTATCGTGTACGATATTACATCTAAACCACCTGCTACAATTGAGTGGGAATAGCCTAAGCACTAATTGAAACCATTGATATTACTGATTGTTCTAAGGTTTCAAGTGGTTAGTTGAAGTATTTTTGAAGTACTTTTTAATAAGAAAAGTGGTAAGCCACTTTTAAGAGAAAATAATTAAGCCAACAGAGTGTAAATTCTGGCTCTCTGTCAAATGTTGGGGTTTTCACCCTACGAGTCTTCTTTGGCACCAATCATAGTTATGGTTGGTGCCATTCTTTTTGCTCAAAAGTAGAATACGTACTCTAAATCTACCAAAGTGGCGAAGTCCATAGCTTATTCGTTTTAATACCTTAATCTTGTTGTTAGTTCCTTCTGTGTATCCATTAGAATATGGAAGTAAGAATGCATTAGTTAATTGAGTCATCCATGCAGGAAATGATGTAAAGAAGTTATTAAATTCTTTCAAACCAGATGCTTTCACTAATTCTAACCAATGGGTTAAATGTGCAGCTATTCCTTGTTTACCATAGGTTGAAAAGATTTTTCTAAAAGATAGTTTTAAAGCATATGCTTTCCGTATATCTTCAGAAATTCGAAGTATTTCACAGAGCTTAATGTGTTCAGCTTCCGTTAAATGGTCTGGATGCTTCATTAGTACACGTCGATTCTGTTTTAACATACGTGAATAAGCAGCCAGTTTATGTTGCTCACGCTTTCTAACTCGCTCTACCGCCCAATCTACAAGTCGACATACATGGTATCGATCACAGATAATATGCGCATGTGGAAATAGCGCCTCCATGATGCGCTTAAATTGTATGGACATATCCATTACAATAAACTTAACTTGTAGGCGATCCTTATGTTTAAATGATGCAAAATAGTGGATTAATGCTTGCGTATCACGTTTCGGTAAAATATCTAATATTTCATGTGTATCTGGATTAGTTAAATTAACTTGGTATTGGTAGCCTTCTGCATTTCCTTTAAACTCATCAATACCAATCACAGTGGGTAAGGTCTTAGGCTTAGGTATAGTGATCATAGAGCAATAACGTAATACTGTAGTAATAGATGTATCACACTCGTTAGCAATAGCTGTATAGGTTATACTTTCAGTAAGTTTATCAAATAGCATTCTAATATTAGTTACACTTAGTTGCATATGTTTTTGTACAAATGGATTGCTTTCAGCAAAAGAATGACCACAATGAGGACAAATATACCGACGTTGTCTGTATTTTCCAATTAGTGGACCTCGTTGTACTTTTCCAAACTTTACAGTACGTATGCGGTAATCCTTAATATGCTTTGTGCTTTCTCCACACTTTGGGCAAATATGTGATGTTGCTGGTAATTCTATGTCAAAAATAAATATTCCGTCTAATTCATAGCTATTTGTAATATATTCTTGTTTTACATTATGTAAAAATTCAGTATAATCAGTAGTAGGCATATAAGCTCACATCCTTTCTTTAGGACTTTGACACTTTTATTGTAAAGCATGTGAGCCTTATATGCTTATTTTTTTGCAAAAAAATAATGTTGGAAGTGACACCGTAGTGGTGTCACCCCAACATTTATTATAGAGCCTAAATTCTGTTGGCTTTTTTGCTATTTTATTAAACTATTGATTTTTCCTTGCAAAACATAAAAACCTTTTATTGTAGGACATTGGGATGTAATGGAAACTATAGCGGAAAAAAGCACATGGCAGAATCAAAATGGAATATTTTGATGTAACCATTGTTATTACAATAAAGACAGTGTAAAATATACACAGGAGGAAAATGATATGCAGATTACAAGTAGATTTACTATTGCCTTACACATTTTCACCTGTGTAGATACATTTCAGGATGAGTATAAAGTTACAAGTGAATTTCTTGCCGGAAGCATAAATACTAATCCGGTAGTGATTCGTAAGATACTTAGTCAGCTAAAAAAAGCAGGTCTTATAAATGTGGCAAGAGGGACGGGAGGGATTTCCCTTACAAGAGCCTTAAATGAGATTACATTTTATGATGTATATAGGGCGATAGAACCTGTAGAAAATGGTGATTTATTTCATTTTCATGAAAGTCCTAATCCTGAATGTCCTGTGGGGAAAAATATTCATAAGCTTCTTGATAGAAAACTGGTTGAAATACAAAAGAGTATGGAAGATAAAATGAAGGAATATACCATAGATAATCTCAGGGTAGAAATAAAAGACTTGCTGAAAAATAATTAAAAATGGAAGACTTCGGTAAGTGCCGAAGTCTTTTTTAGGAGATCGTGATGGAAACAAAAGATTACCTGAATTTTATTGTGAATGAAATTCATACTGTTGTTGTGGCAACGGTGGATGATGAAGGATTACCGGTAACTGCCGCTATTGATATGATGTATGCAGATGATGATAGTGTATATTTTCTGACGGCAAAAGGGAAAAACTTATACGACAGATTGAAAAATAGAAAATATTTGGCTTTAACAGGCATAAAAGGGCAAGATACCATGTCAAGAGTTGCTTTGTCATTGCGTGGAACGGTAAGAGAGATTGGCGAAGAGAAACTTGAAATATTGCTTGATAAAAATCCATATATGTATGAAATATACCCAACAGAAGAATCAAGAAAGGCTCTAAGTGTTTTTCAAATATATGAGGGAGTTGGCGACTGGTTCGATCTGTCCAAAAGGCCTATTGAAAGAAATAGTTTCAGCTTTGGTAATCACGGGTTGGAAGATAAGGGTTATTTTATAAGTGATATTTGTATCGGTTGTGGCAAGTGTATAGAAGTCTGTCCACAGGATTGCATAAGTAGTATGGGTATACCATATGTTATTGAGCAGAATAATTGCTTGCATTGTGGTAATTGCGAAGGAATATGTCCTTATGATGCGGTAGAGAGGAGGTAGTCAGATGAGTGAATTTATGACACAAGAAGATAGATTAGATTGTTTGATTGATACTTTTAAGAATGAGTCCAAAGAATACAAGAATATAGATATACCTGATACTAGGGAGGGGAAGGAAAATTTACTTCGTTCTTTTATGAACGTTCGCATGCCAAAGAGACTTGATGAAAGGGTTGTTTCCATTCAAAATGACTATTTTAAGCAATATGCCTTAGATAGGGGAATTGTCCATATCGATGATATTCCAATTAAAAAGAATAATATTTCCGTTTGGCAAGGTGATATTACAAGGCTTGAGGTAGATGCTATCGTAAATGCGGCTAATTCACAGATGCTTGGTTGTTTTATTCCTATGCACAAATGCATAGATAATTGCATTCACAGTTTTGCAGGGATCCAATTAAGGGAAGAATGTCATAGACAAATGAGAAGGCTTAGGGTTATTTACGGTAATAATTATGAACAGCCTACGGCTGAACCTATGTTGACAGATGGATACAATCTTCCTGCAAAAAAAGTTATTCATATTGTTGGTCCTATAGTGGAGGGCGGACTTAATGAAAAACATGAGAAAGCATTAAGAGATTGTTATGTAAATACTTTGAAAATGTGTGCAGAAAACAACTTGAGAAGCCTAGCTTTTTGCTGTATTTCCACCGGGGTTTTTCATTTTCCGAAAAAAAGAGCCGCTGAGATTGCCGTAGAGACGGTAACTTCATGGCTTAAAGAGAATGAAGGAAGTATGGACAGAGTCATATTTAATGTATTTAAGGATGAGGATAGGGAATATTATGAAGAAATATTTGCAAGATAGCTTAGATGAAAGTATATATAGACTAAAGAAAGAAATAGAAAATGCGGATGCCATTATAGTAGGAGCAGGAGCAGGTTTATCTACTTCCGCAGGTTTAACTTATAGCGGAGAAAGATTTGAAAAATATTTCTTTGATTTCATAAAGGAATTTGGGATTAAAGATATGTATTCCGGAGGGTTTTATCCTTTTCCAGAAGAAGAAATAAAGTGGGCTTGGTGGGCGAGACATATATATTTTAACCGTTATGTAGAACCCCCAAAGTCTGTTTATAGAGATTTAATGTTGCTTCTGAAAGATAAAAATTATTTTGTCATTACTACCAATGTTGACCACCAATTCCAACGTGCGAGATTTGATAAGTTAAGATTATTTTATACACAGGGAGATTACGGACTTTTTCAAAGTAGTAATCCAAACAATAAAAAGACTTATGATAATGAAGAATGGGTTGTAAAAGCTATGGAGGTGCAGGGCTTTTTAAGAGATGAAAAAGATGTATTTTATGTTCCTGACGATAAAAAGATTAAAATGAAAATTCCATCTGAACTGATACCTATTTGTAAAGATGACAAGCAAAATATGGTTACAAACTTAAGAGTTGACGCATCTTTTGTGGAAGATGAAGGTTGGCATAAAGCAGCAATTAGATATAAAGAATTTTTGAGAAACAATGAAAAGAATAAGGTATTATATTTAGAATTGGGTGTGGGAGGAAATACTCCAGGAATAATAAAGTATCCATTTTGGAAAAGGGTGTTTGAAAATAAAAATTCTGTATATGCGTGTATAAATTACGATGAAGCTTTTTGTCCAAAAGAAATAGAGGATAGAAGTATTTGTATAGATGAAGACATTGGAGTGGTTTTGAGAAAAATTATTGAAGAATAAATTACAAGATTAAAATTAAGGTAATAAAGTGAAAAAGCTTGAACAGTTATATCACTCTTGATACTGTTTTGATGCCCAAAATACTGAAGGCTATAAAGAGCGGGTATAAAAGGTACGATTGCAAAAGCTGGTCTTGATCGTAGTATCAACCAATACTTTGCCGTATTAACATCTACACGTACCGTAGGCGCTATGGGTGACTTCCGTACATACGATTACACATTGGCATTGCGTAGCGTAACAACAACAGACTTCATGACTGCTGATTGGACTCTCATTCCTTACGACGTATTGGATACAATCTCCTGTCGTATCGTAAACGAAGTACAATGCATCAACCGTGTCGTGTACGATATTACATCTAAACCACCTGCTACAATTGAGTGGGAATAAGATGGTTTGCTTAATTTAGCTAACATATAAAAATACATAATATAATTTAGTCATCCAAAGAGTCTGTCTTTAGATGACTTTTTTTATAGGTCTTCAAAATATATGTTTTAGATGGTAATAGAAATTTTGTATTAGTGATTAAAATGGTAAAAGTATCATATTTATTTGTTATTACTATGAATAATAAATGAATTGATGATGTGTTCTAATTATCTAAGATGTTATAATAAAAAATATTAGGATTTATAGTATATTTACTAGATTATACGGATTTCATGACAATAATTTTGATTTGTAAGTTTTAATGAGGATGGTATATAAGTTATGGCAGCAAAAAACAATACAGATATTGGATTTGAAAAACAAATATGGGATGCGGCTTGTGTTCTTTGGGGGCATATTCCTGCTGCAGAATATCGGAAAGTAATTGTAGGGTTAATATTTCTTCGTTATATATCAAGTGCTTTTGAGAAACGCTATGAAGAGCTTATAAAAGAAGGCGACGGATTTGAAAATGATAGAGATGCATATGCAGAAGAAAATATTTTCTTTGTTCCAGAAGAAGCTCGGTGGAGTACAATTGCATCTGCTGCACATACACCTGAAATTGGACTTGTTATTGATAATGCAATGAGAGCTATTGAAAAAGAGAATATAACACTTAAAAATGTGTTACCTAAGAATTACGCTAGTCCTGATTTAGATAAAAGAGTTCTCGGAGAAGTTGTTGACCTTTTTACTAATGAAGTCAAAATGGACGGTACTGAGGCTAGTAAGGATTTATTGGGAAGAACATATGAATATTGTATCGCTCAGTTTGCAGCCTATGAGGGAACTAAAGGTGGTGAATTTTATACACCATCAAGTATTGTTAAGACTATTGTTGCTATTTTAAAGCCGTTTAATAATTGCCGTGTATATGATCCTTGCTGCGGCAGTGGTGGCATGTTTGTGCAAAGTGAGAAATTTGTACAAGCTCATAGTGGTAACAGAGGAGCTATCTCTGTTTATGGTCAAGAATCTAATGCTGACACATGGAAGATGGCAAAAATGAATATGGCAATTCGTGGTATCGATGCAAACTTTGGTCCATATCAGGCAGATACATTCTTTAATGATATACATAAAACCTTAAAGGCTGATTTTATTATGGCTAATCCTCCTTTTAACCTTTCTAATTGGGGGCAGGAGAAGTTAAAAGATGATGTTCGTTGGAAGTATGGAATACCACCTGCAGGTAATGCAAACTATGCATGGATTCAACATATGATTCACCATCTTGGTCCAAATGGGAAAATAGGTTTAGTACTTGCTAATGGAGCATTATCATCCCAATCTTCCGGAGAAGGAGAAATAAGGAAAAAGATTATAGAAGATGATCTCGTTGAAGGAATTGTAGCTTTGCCGACACAGCTGTTTTATAGTGTAACTATTCCTGTTACCTTGTGGTTCATTACTAAGAGTAAAAAGCAAAAAGGAAAGACACTATTTATTGATGCCAGAAAAATGGGATATATGGTTGATAGAAAACATAGAGATTTTACAGAAGGGATGCAGGAAGATGGAAACCTTGGAGATATTGACTTATTAGCAAAAACCTTTGAGGATTTCCAAACTGGAATACTGGAAGAGGAAAAAGGATTTTCGGCGATTGCCACAATAGAAGATATTGCAAAGCAAGATTATATCTTAACTCCAGGACGATATGTAGGTATTGAGGAACAAGAAGATGACGGAGAGCCTTTTGAGGAAAAGATGAAAAGGCTGACCTCAGAGCTTTCGGGTATGTTTGAGAAATCTCATGAATTAGAAGGGGAAATCAGAAGGAAACTGGGGGCGATTGGGTATGAAGTGTAAGCTTTCTGAGGTAATGGACTTAATTGGTGGCGGTACTCCAAAAACTAGTAAACCCGAATACTGGAATGGGAATATTCCGTGGATATCTGTTAAAGATTTTAATAATGACTTTCGATATGTAAATAAAACAGAGAAATCAATAACGGAATTAGGATTGCAAAAATCAACGACTAAACTCTTACAAAGGGGTGATGTGATAATTTCTGCAAGAGGTACAGTTGGTGAAATTGCAACAATTCCATTTGCTATGGCGTTTAATCAATCTTGTTATGGACTCAGAGCAAAAAAGGGAATCGTTACAAGTGATTATCTATATTACTTAATAAAACACAATATTTCAGTATTAAAAAAAAATACTCATGGGTCGGTATTTGATACTATAACACGAAATACTTTTGATAATATAGAAGTTGAAATCCCAAGTATTAAAATACAACAAAAGATATCTTCAATATTAAACGACTATGATAAAAAAATTGAATTGAATAATGCTATAAACAATAATTTAGAGGAGCAAGCTGTTGTGTTATTTCGCTCTTGGTTTTCTGCATTTTCCTTGTCTCCTAACAGCCCTCGTATAAACTCTGAGTTTGGAGAAATACCAGAGGACTTCACAGTTGTTAAGGTTGGCAGTTTGCCTATGCTCGTAACCGACTATGTGGCCAACGGAAGCTTTGCATCTTTAAAAGCTAATGTTAATCTATATCAAGAGCCAAACTATGCTTATTTCATCAGAAACACCGATTTGAAGTCAGGCTCATTTGGAGTTTTTGTTGACCAGCATTCTTATGAGTTCTTATCCAAATCTACCTTGTATGGTGGAGAGATTATCATTTCCAATGTTGGTGATGTGGGAAGTGTATTTCTCTGCCCGAAGCTGGATGGTCGCATGACCCTTGGAAATAACATTATTATGCTTAAACCAGAAGACAACCATTTACGCTACTACCTTTATATTTGGTTTAAGTATCTCCAAGGCCAAGCGCTCATACAGGGAATAAAAGGAGGATCTGCTCAACCTAAATTTAATAAGACAGATTTCAAGAATACCTCTGTTTTGATTCCTCCAAAGGATATACTCACTCGTTTCCATGAGACTGTGGCTCCAATGTTTGAAACGATCTCGCAAAGACAAACTGAAACTTCTCGTCTTGTTGATTTACGAGATACATTATTGCCGCAGCTGATGTCTGGTAAGATAGACGTTTCTAACCTTGACCTTTAAGCTGCTAAATTATTGTTTAGCATATAACATACTCATAACTTCTGTGGGTGGCAGAAGTTAATAACGGGGGACTTCCGCCCCATAGTCGTTCTCTAAGAATAAATAAAGAAGGATTGACTGTGAAACAAGATTTAATCAAAGATGTTGTTCAAGGAATGTTACCGTACTTGAACAATGCACAAAGTGAAAGGTTGCAAGGGGTGTTACAATACACCCTCGTAAGGTACGAGGTAACAGAAAACAAGCAACAAGAAAAAAATTCGGAGCAGAACTTTGTAGAACTGTTCTTATCAGCAAAGCGAATAGAGGGCTGTTCTGAAAAATCTCTTAAGTACTACAAAGCTGCTATTGAAGCTTTGCTTAATGAACTCCAAAAAGATGTCAAACATATAGTTACAGATGATATAAGAGGATACCTGACAGCGTATCAGGAAAAGAAGAAGTCAAGTAAAGTTACAATAGACAATATACGTCGTATTCTTTCAAGTTTCTTCTCGTGGTTGGAAGATGAGGACTATATACTGAAAAGTCCTGTCAGGAGAATACATAAGGTCAAAACAGGCACAAACATTAAAGAAACATACTCTGACGAAGCATTGGAACTTATGAGAGATAACTGTACCGAGCCGAGGGACTTGGCAATGATAGATATGCTTGCTTCTACTGGTATGCGTGTAGGAGAAATGGTGCTACTCAACCGCAATGATATTGATTTCAATGAGAGAGAATGTATTGTTTTCGGTAAGGGCAGTAAAGAAAGGGTTGTTTACTTTGATGCAAGAACAAAGATACATTTGCAGAATTACTTAGGAAGCAGAACGGACGATAATCCGGCTCTGTTTGTGTCGTTGAAATCGCCACACGAAAGGCTGAAAATTGGTGGAGTTGAGGTTCGTTTGCGTGAATTTGGAAAGCAATTAGGGTTACAAAAAGTGCATCCGCATAAGTTCAGGCGTACGCTTGCAACTATGGCAATAGATAAAGGAATGCCTATTGAGCAACTGCAACAGCTATTGGGACATAAAAAGATCGATACGACATTGCAGTACGCAATGGTGAAGCAGAGCAATGTAAAATTTGCACATCGTAAATATATTGGATAGAGAGGAAATAGGATATGGTTGAATGGCAGACAGTTAGACTTGGTAATATAGCTTCAACAAATCAAAGTACTTATTCATCAAAAGAGGATTGGAAATTTGTGAACTATTTGGATACTGGAAATATTAAGATGAATCAAGTTGATGAAATACAATATATCAACACTTCAATGGATAAGTTGCCAAGTAGAGCGAAAAGAAAAGTAAGATTTAATAGTATTATTTACTCAACCGTAAGACCAAATCAGTTGCACTATGGAATTATTAAAAATCAACCTGAGAATTTTTTAGTATCATCAGGATTTGCGGTAATTGATGTTGACTTTGATAAGGCTGTTCCTGAATATATTTATTATGTTTTGGCACAACAGGAAATTACAGAATATTTACAAAGTATTGCAGAACAAAGTGTGTCCGCATATCCCTCTATTAAGCCTTCAGACATTGAAAACTTGGAGTTTCCTCTACCTGATAGAAAAACACAGGAAAAGATTGTATCTATTCTTAAATCAATAGATGAGAAAATAGTACAGAATAATGAAATAAACAATAATTTAGAGCAACAGGCTCAGGCTATTTTTCAATCTTGGTTCATTGATTATGAACCTTTTGGTGGCAAAATTCCGGAAGATTGGACTTTAGGCATTTTGGGAGATTTTGTTGAAATCAAACGAGGTGGCTCTCCTCGTCCCATACAGGAATATCTTGCTGAAGATGGCTTTCTTTGGTTGAAAATCTCCGATGCGACTGGGATAACATCTCCATATATCCTGGATATTAAGGAACACATAAAAGAGTCAGGACTGAAAAAAACTGTCTTTCTAAACGCAGGCTCCTTAGTGCTTTCAAATAGTGCCACACCCGGTATTCCTAAAATACTTGATGTTGACTCTTGCATACACGACGGTTGGCTTTACTTTCCAAAGTCAAAGTTAAGCAATGAATATCTGTATTTATATTTCAAATATATCAGGAAAGGACTTGTTGCACTCGGAAACGGAAGTGTGTTCACTAATTTGAAAACGGATATTCTAAAAAACTATCCTACTGCGTTGCCAAGTGAAGGAGTCCTCGCTGACTTCGAAAGCATTATCCAGCCAATGTTTGAACAGATTTTAACGCTTACAAGAGAAAACCACAGTCTAAATTTGTTGAGAGATACTCTCTTACCAAAGTTAATGTCAGGAGAACTTGATGTCACCGACATCGACCTTTAAGTCGCTAAATTATTGTTTATTTTACATGATGGTAAATATTAATTTTAAGAAATACTCATTTTGATGATAGAGGGAATATAAATATACTAGCAATAGAGTTATAGTAATAAAATTAACTTGTTAATAGGGAGTGAATATTAGTGTTAAATTTTTTTCGAGAGGAAGATTATGAAAAATCATTAATTGAATTATTTCAAAATGATTTAGAGTATGAATATGTGTATGGCCCAGATATAGAAAGAGATTTTTATAGTCCTTTTTATGAAGAAGTTTTAAATGAGTCTCTATATCGTATAAATCATGGTGCAACTAATGATGCGATTCAGGATGCATTATTTAAACTTAAAAACTTTGAAAATGGGGAGCTTGTACAGAAGAATGCAATCTTTATGGACTACTTACAGAATGGTATTCCTGTAAGATATTTTGTTGATGGAGAAGAACGTTCTTCAATTGTTTATCTTGTAGATTATAAGAACCCTGAAAATAATTCATTTGTTGTAGCTAACCAATGGACTTTCATTGAGAACAGTAATAAACGCCCTGATCTTATTCTATTTCTAAATGGGCTACCAATCGTATTAATGGAACTTAAGTCTCCTTCTCGTGAAGAAACAGATGCTTCTGAGGCATATAGACAACTTCGTAATTATATGCAAGAAATTCCATCGATGTTTATTTATAATGCTATTTGTGTTATGAGTGATCAATTAATTTCTAAAGCTGGTACAATTACTTCTGGCGAAGACCGTTTTATGGAGTGGAAAACCAAAGATGGTAACTATGAGAATACTCAGTATGCACAATTTGATACATTCTTTGAGGGAATATTCCAAAAAGAACAATTACTTGATATTATTAAGAACTTTATTTGTTTCTCCAATGAAGGAATAGATAGCTATAAAATCCTTGCTGGATATCATCAATACTTTGCAGTAAAAAAGGCTATTGAATCGACTAAGCACGCAACTGTTACTGATGGTAAGGGTGGAGTTTTTTGGCATACTCAAGGTAGTGGTAAGTCTCTTTCAATGGTATTCTATGCCCATTTGTTGCAGGAGACCCTAGATAGCCCTACTATTGTTGTTCTTACTGATAGAAATGACCTTGATGATCAACTCTATAGTCAGTTTGTAAAGTGTAAAGACTTTTTACGACAAGAGCCGTTACAAGCAGAAAGCAGAGAAAATCTTAAAACCTTACTTGCTGGGAGACAGGCAAACGGTATTATTTTTACTACGATGCAAAAGTTTGAGGAATCGGATGAACCTCTATCTGAACGTCATAATATTATAGTTATGGCGGATGAAGCACATAGAGGGCAATATGGGCTTGCTGAAAAAATTAAGATTACAAAGAATAAATCTGGTGAGGAAGTAGCAAAACGTGTTGTTGGTACAGCCAGACTTATTCGTAATACATTACCTAATGCTACATATATTGGTTTTACAGGAACACCTATTTCTTCAAAAGACCGTAGTACGCGGGAGGTCTTTGGTGATTATATCGATATCTATGATATGACGCAGTCTGTTGAAGATGGTGCAACACGACCTGTTTACTATGAAAGTCGTGTTATCAGATTGAATCTTGATCAAGCTACATTGAGGTTGATTGACGCTGAATATGATTTGATGTCTTTGAATGCAGATAGTGAAGTTATAGAGAAAAGTAAACATGAGCTAGGACAGATGGAAGCCATTCTTGGTAATGATAATACTCTAGATTCTCTTGTGCATGATATTCTTGATCACTATGAAAATAATAGGGAATATTTACTTACCGGTAAGGCAATGATTGTTGCATATTCTCGCTCTATTGCTATGAAAATCTATAAACGTATTTTAGAGCTTCGACCAAATTGGGAAGAAAAAGTTGCTGTAGTTATGACTTCTGGTAATAATGATCCAGAAGAGTGGCGACAAATTATTGGCAATAAGCATCATAAAAACGAGCTTGCTAAGAAATTTAAGGATAATAAAAGTCCTTTAAAGATTGCTATAGTTGTTGATATGTGGCTGACAGGTTTTGATGTTCCTTCTCTTGCAACTATGTATATTTACAAGCCTATGACTGGACATAATCTAATGCAAGCAATTGCTCGTGTTAATCGTGTATTCCGTGATAAAGAAGGCGGGCTTATTGTTGATTATGTGGGTATTGCTACTGCTTTGAAGCAGGCGATGAACGATTATACATCTCGTGATAAAAAAAATTATGGTGATACGGATGTTTCTATGGTCGCATATCCTAAATTTTTAGAAAAATTGTCTATATGCCGTGATATATTCCATGGATATGATTATTCTAAATTTAAAAGTGGTACGGATCTTGAAAGAGCTAAAACCATTAGTGGTGCAGTGAATTTCATTATGGATAAAGAGCGGGCAGAGGATAAGGAGGTATTTGTAAAAGAATCGCTTATGCTTCATCAAGCACTCTCTCTTTGTTCTTCGTTAGTTAATGAATACGATAGATTTGAAGCAGCATTTTTTGAAGCTGTTCGTGTACTTGTTTTGAGACTTACTAATACTGGTGTTGGTAAAAAGATTTCATTACCAGAAATGAATGCAAGAATAAACGAACTTTTAAAGCACAGTATTAAGAGTGATGGCGTAATTAATTTATTCTCTGATATTAAAGAAGAGTTCTCTTTATTTGATCCTAAATTCTTACAAGATGTTGCTAATATGAAGGAAAAGAATCTTGCAATTGAATTGTTGAAGAGATTAATTTCTAACCAAGTCTCTGTTTATCGCAGAACAAATGTAGTTAAGTCTGAGAAATTTAGTGAAATTATGCAACGCTCTCTCAATGCTTATTTAAATGGGTTGCTAACAAATGAAGAAGTTATTGCGGAGATGCTAAAACTAGCAAAACAAATCGCAGCTGATAGAGAAGAAGGGGAAAAACTTGGTTTAACTGCAGATGAGTTAGCATTTTATGATGCATTGGTAAAACCACAGGCTATTAAAGATTTCTATGAAAATGAAGAGCTAATCTCGATAACGAAAGAATTGGCTGAGACTCTGCGTAAGAATAGGACAATAGACTGGCAAAAACGTGAATCAGCAAGAGCCAAAATGCGTATGATCATTAAAAAGCTTTTGAAAAAGCATAAATACCCTCCAGAAGGAATGGATGATGCAGTTCAGACTGTAATAATACAATGTGAGTTATGGACGGATAATTATGATATGGAAGAAGAACATAAGGTTTATTCCTACTCGATGCCAATAGACGAACGACTATCTATGGTTGCTGATGATATAGGAAAATATAATTAATGTGATCTATGGAAGAGCGAAAGGATAAATATATGGCAAAAGGAATAATATATTTAATGACTACAGTTGTTTCTGGTCTTATCAAAATTGGTAAAACTAGAAATGACCAATTTGAAAAAAGAATGAGGGTTTTAGAAAGTAATGGATATGCCAATATTACAGGGTTAAAAAGGGAGTTTGCTATAGAAGTAGATGGATATGATGACAAAGAAAAACTTATCCATGATATCTTTAGTAAAAGTAAAATTGCCGGTACTGAGTTGTTTGCATTAGACATAGAGATTGCTAAATCCTTATTAGCTTCTTTAGATGGCAAACAAATTTATCCTAAGGATAAAAGTAAAAAAGAAGTGTTCAAGGAATCTACAGAAGAGATTAAACTTAAATCTGATGTAGGATTTATTCCGGATGGTGATTATGTATTAAATCGTAATATAAAAGGTTTTGGAAAAGTAAATGGGAAAGCTACCGTTAAGGACGGAGTATTTAAAGTGTTAAAAGGAAGTCTTTGTGGCAAAACCGGTAAAGGATATATCCCAGTTATCAGAAGGAATGCAAAAATAAAAGATAATATATTACAAGAAGATATTGTATGTATGACTCCATCGAGTGCCGGTTGGATAGTTATTGGAAAGCCCAATAATGGATGGCTAGAATGGAAAGATTTACAGGGGAATTCTATTGAAAAATATAGAGATAAAGAAAATAGTTGATATAAGTTAGCTATTATAAAAATAACGAGAAGGTGCTTATGTCAAATTTAAAAGCAACAGAATATAAAAAATTTGAAGATATAAAATATGTTCGGAAAGACGGAAGCGAGTATTGGAGTGCAAGAGAACTGGCTGGTGTACTTGATTATTCTCAATGGCGAAACTTTAAAAAAGTCATTGATAGAGCTATGATTGCTTGTGAGAACAGCGGTCATGAAATAGAATACGATTTTGCTGAGGTCAGCAAAATCGTGGAAGCAGGTGCTACAAGCAAGTCTATAAAGGATTATGAACTTACGAGATATGCTTGCTATTTGATTGTGCAAAACGGTGATCCGAGAAAAGAGGTTATTGCGCTTGGCCAAACATATTTTGCTATTCAAACATATCGTCAAGAAATAGCAGATCATTTTAATCAGCTTGATGAAGATAGAAGAAGGCTTGTTGTTCGTGGAGATATTAAACAGTGGAATCAGCTTTTGGTGGAAACAGCACATGATGCAGGAGTTATCACAAATGAAGAATTTGCTATATTTCAGAATGCAGGGTACATGGGATTGTATGGTGGGTTAGATGTAGAAGATATACATGACAGAAAAGGCTTAACCGCAAGACAAAAAATTCTGGATTATATGGGAAGTACCGAACTCATTGCTAATTTATTTAGAATTTCACAGACCGAAGAAAAGCTAAGGAAAGACAAAGTTGAAGGTGCAGAAGCTGCAACAAAGGTTCATTACTCAGTAGGAAAAGAAGTTAGAAGTGCTATTGAAAAAATTGGTGGCACTATGCCGGAAGATTTGCCTGTTCCGGAGAAAAGCATTCAACAAATAGAAAAAGAGCAGATGAAGCGCCTAAAGGATAAAGCCAAGAAAGGAAAATTGATGTTGGATGAATGACGTGTTCTATTAGGGAAATTACCGTTACTGTAGTATCACTATTGATACTGTTTTGATACTTAAAAACTTAAAAACTATAAAAAACAGGCATAAGAACACTCAAAAATAGAAATAAAACGGATACTCAGCAGGATTATAGTGATAGTGAATTTGAGGTCATTACGGAGACCTATAATTGGGGACACGCTGTATTCCAGGGTTGCTTATGGACTGAAGGGAGTCCTGTACACTGTATAATGAACATATACTTTAAAGGTGATATGATATATGTAGTTGATGAGGCCCGAAATTAGTAATTTAGATTTTATTATTTGCTGTACAGTTACTTTCTTCAGCAAGAAAAGAAGAACTCCACCGAATTTAAATAATGGAATGTACTATCCTCATTTTGTTATAAAAGGTACTGGGGAATATCTTGGTATTAACTTTATTGATGGTGAAGATGTTATCTTTGATAAACAAATAGGAGCTAATGCGTTGCTACTTTATGAAACTGTAGATTATTTGGCTCTACAAGCAGGTGTAGAGTTCCTTATTATGGAAGGTGGCAATATTGTTAAGGAAATAAGGGTATGGAGACTATAAAAGAATTTTTAGATAGTGACATATATTTAGATATTATAAAAGAACTAGGTGTCGATAACTTTAATCAAGACCTACAGAGTGTTGAAATAGAAGAAGTAAAAAATCGATTGAAACAAAGACAATTCTTATTAGAAGGGTTTAATTGTAAGGTGCTTTCAGATAAAGAGATGGTGCAGTTTTACAAGCAAATGATAGAAGAATATCGAAAAGATATTATCATTTGGAATAAGAAGTTTTGGCAATATAGCGATGTTGCTATTGAGGCGTATCCTGATGGTGAGTTTCCTATAGGTGAGGAAATATCTGAAGATGATAAATCAACTACAATTGAAATAGGAAAATATTCTATAACGAGTGTTGGTTTGTATATAATTGAATTTGATCTTTTGAAGAATCATCAAGAAATATTGGCTGACTATTATAAAAGAATAGGTATTCCTCGGGCCGTGAAATATGCAAAAGATATGATAGCATTTTATAAAGGTGTTTTTAGCTAAAATATTTAAATATAATAAATTTATATACATAAATCCAATGGGAGATAGTAACGATGGGTTATAAAAATGTTTGTATCAACTGTAGGATCTCCTTGTCGGAGGGCACAAATTACGAGCTGTTTAATACCAATAAAATCTGTCCCACATGTAAAGGTAAGATGTACTTTGTGAACGAGAAGTTCAAAGCCCCTAAAAAGTCTAATGATAAAGAATGGAAGATTATCGAGTATTTGTTGTTGAGCGGCTATGATTTCCGAAATCCTTATTGTGGACATGAGCAATGTATTTATTTTGAGTTCCCTAAGAACCTGCAAGAAGCAGAGGCGTTTATTTGTGAGATGCGAAAGTTAAAGTAATCACTAGTATTGGAGTTTAAATGATTAAAATTGTTGATGGGAAACCTTATTTAGATCAGGTAAAAGAGCTAATTACAGAGTATACGCAATGGCTTGGTCGTGATTTGTCCTTTCAGAATTTAGATAAGGAATTAGCAGATATAGCAGAGAAATATACGGCGCCAAATGGTGAATTATTGGTGGCGGTAGATGACAATGGTGTTGTTCTTGGTATGGTGGCGTATTATCAGCACAGCGATACTCGCTGTGAAATGAAGCGCCTTTATGTACGTCCTGAGGGCCGCGGTCATGCTTTAGGTGATCGTCTGATTGAAAGTATTATGGACCATGCGAAGGCATCTGGTTATAAAGAAATGGTACTAGATACAATTGAACCATTACAAGCCGCCATCTATTTGTACAAGAAACATGGCTTTACTGAATGTGATCCGTATTACCATAATCCTATGGATGATGTTATCTATATGAGCAAAGCGCTTTAATGATATGTAAATGAGTAACAAAATTTTACAGAGAGGGGGAAAACTATGTGTGAAGTAACAATAACACAAGCTACAGCAGATTTGCCTATGCTTGTAAAAAAACTACAGACAGGAGAAGAGTCTGTTGTGTATATCAAACAAGATGGACGGACTGTAGCACAGCTTACACTATCTGAAGACACTAGACAAGCAGAATCTAAAGTGGATGTGTCGAAACGTATAGGCATTGCAAAAGGTAAAGTTAAAATGCCAAAAGATTTTGATAAATGGGATAAAGATATAGAAGAAATGTTTGGAGATACAATATGAAGATTAGAAAAGCGACAACCAAAGATTTAGATTTAGTTACACATATAGAATCCACCTGTTTCCCACCAGCCGAAGCGGCTCCTCGCGAAGCGTTTAAAGAACGCCTTGCTCATTATGCAGATCATTTCCTTATTATTTTTGATGGCGATACACCAATCGGTTTTATCGATGGATTTGTAACGGATGATGAAATCCTAACCGATGAGATGTTCGCCGATGCTTCTTTGTATAACCCTAACGGAGCATGGCAGATGATATTTGGACTAAATACATTGCCAGCGTATCGGAATCGAGGTATAGGAGGTCAGTTAATTGAGGCTTTTATTGACCTTGCGAGAGAGGAAAACCGTAAAGGTGTAATTTTGACATGTAAGGAAGAAAAGATTCACTATTACGCCAAGTTTGGCTTTGTCAATGAAGGTGAATCTGTATCTGATCACGGCGGTGCTAAGTGGTATCAGATGCGAATTGTATTTTAGATAGAAATAAGCTGAAATCTTTGTATTGATTTTAGCTTATTTTTATATTTATTTGATTCTAAAGTATTAATTTAAAATTGATGGTTCAAATTAATTGGTAAAGGATAAAGGAATATTGCGTTAAAATTTTTATAGGAATAAAATATAGGTAAGTATATAATTACAGTTCTTAAGATGAAGTTTTGTAATTTATGTGTTGAGGAGTGTTAATTTAATGAGTAGGTCAATAATTGATAAACTTTTAGAAAAGTCTAAGGAAGCAATGGTTGCCGCAGTTCAAACTTATAATAATCCTTCAATTTTTTTTAAGTCAGAAATATTTATAATTACAGCAATTGTTTCGTGGACATATCTTATGCATGCATATTTTAGAAAGAATAAGATTGATTATAGATATTTTGAATTTAAAGGACGTCGTAAGTTGTTTTGTAGGACAGGCGCGGGGGGATTTCGATATTGGGATCTGGGACGATGTTTATCTGAACAGAACCCTTTAAATAAGGATACTATTAATAATTTGAGGTTTTTGCTTGGGATAAGACATGAAATAGAACACCAACGGACAGACCGTATTGATGAGTATATTGGGGCTAAGTTACAAGCATGTGCTTTAAATTATAATCGTGAATTAATTAGTCTATTTGGAGATAAGCATAGTATAAAAGATAAATTAAGCTTTGTAATACAGTTTTCTTCAATTGATCCTATACAGGAGCAAAGCCTAAGAACCGAAGTAAAAAAGAAAATACCTAGTAACGTTTATAATTTTATAACTGAATTTGAATCAAACCTATCTGATGATGAGCTTAAATCCTTATCTTATTCATATAAAATCATATATGTTCCATTATCTGTAAATAAACCTAATCAAGCGGACAAAGCTATAGAGTTTATACGTCCTGGAACTGAAATGCATGAAAATGTAGAGCATGTATTATTTAAAATGGTTGAGAAAAATAAGTATTTGCCTAAAGAAATTGTGAAAATTATGAAGGATGAGGGATTTGATTCTTTCAATATGCATAAACATATAAAATTATGGAAAGAAAAAGATGCGAAGAATCCTAATTACCATTATGGTGTAGATGTTTCTGGGCAGTGGTATTGGTATGACAATTGGATAGAAATTGTACGGTCATATTGTAGGGAAAATTATGCTTAATAAAAATATTATTACAAAAGCTTGTAATAGAGCCATAAAAAATATAATAAGTGAAGGGACTACTGATGTTGAGGTATTTAATCGGGCATTTGAAATTGATTTATTAAGAAACAAGGACTTTAGGGATTCTATTTGTAAAACTATTTATTCATCCATAAATAGAAATAACTTTTCTGAGCTAAAAATTCATAAATTAGGTTATGTATTGGTACCAAAGAAAAATTTAGCTGATTATAGAAAGTGCGCATTAATAGATGTATATGATGAAATAGTTTTTTTGACATTAATATTGAGTATATCTAATGAGATAGAAAAAATGAGGATTAATAAAAGTAAGAATCGTGTTTTTTCTTATCGATTTGGGCGCTATGATGAAAAATTATTTGATAGAAAGTATAGTTTTACATCATTTAAAGAGGTTGTTTCTAATAAGGCTAAGTATAAAAAAAATAAAGTAATTGTAGAATGTGATATCTCTAACTTCTATGATAGAATTAACATACATAGGATTGAATCTATTTTGAATTCCAATCAAAATATAAATAAAGATATAATCAAATTAATTAATTCTTTATTGTTGTTTTGGGCAAATAGAGATTCATATGGACTGCCAGTAGGCTCTAATGCATCACGAATATTGGCAGAAGTTGCACTGATAGAGGTTGACAACTACTTGGTATCGAAAGGTGTAGACTTTTGCAGATTTGTAGATGACTATAGGATTTTTGCTAGCAATGCAGCTGAAGCTCATAATAATCTAGCATTACTCATTCATCGTTTGAGTAAAGAAGGTCTTTTTTTAAATACCCAAAAAACCAAGATTAGGAATATCTCTGAACTTTCAAAGGATCTAGATTCTAATGTAGAAAATAAAAAAGCACTTACAAGTCCAATTATAATAAGAGGTTATGCAGGATTAGTACCTTTAAAATTTAGGCGATTATCTGATTCAGAAATTAATAATTTTAAAGAATATAATTTAGCTGAATTATTAGATGAAGCAACCCAAAATGTACTTTTAGAAGAAAAGCAGGTCACAACTCTGATAAAAACAATTATTGCTCAGGAACAGTATAAATATTTAGTTCAAATGCCTAAAATTTTAGAAAAGTACCCGCAATTTATTCCCTACTTCATAGATACGATTTTGAAATATCCTGATATACCAACTTCTTGTATTACTCAGATTCAAGAAGATTTTAAAAACTGGTTACTAAATAATGATATTCCAGAATATATTCAAGTTTATTTGATTAAGCTATATGCAGAGTCATCTGTAATAAATAAAGATATTCTTTTGAATTCTTTTAGGCGGTTACGTCGGAATTCTGGAGATTATATTGGTCGAGCATTATTAGAAGCCATGGATAAAAAATTGGGAAGAGGAGAAATTCTTGAAATTAGAGAATACTATAATAGAGCGGACTTATGGGAAAAACGGCAAATTTTGAAGATGATTAGGCTTGGTATTCCTAAGGACGAAAGAGAAGCATTTTTTAGAGATATTCGAATTCATGAGCAAGACTTATTTATTAGGCATATAGTACAAAAAAAATAATTATATGGAACTTAAGCTGTTTGAGATATTTGTTTCTATGTATACTCATTGAAAGCTGTCAAAATATAAAAGAGTTCAAAATAAGAAAAAATAGCAGTGTTAAATGATTTAGCACTGCTATTTTTATTTAAATGAGTTCTTTAACTTGGGCCACACCTTTATCGGTCAGCACGTAGTACCCATTTGTCACATACAAGAAACCTTGTTTCTTAAGGTATGATGCGGCTTGGTGTGTGTAGTCTGGTTTCCAGTTTAAGTGCTCGTGAATGGTGCCGATGCCATTTTCAATGGCAGCCACAGGCGTATTCATATGGGTATAGATGTGACAGAGCATCATTGTTTCTCGATAGTGACGACGCAAATGGCGTTGACGACGATAGGTAGCGATATAGCCCGTCTTTGGCGTGCCAATAACGGCGATTAATAGGGCGAGTCCTATGGTCGTTGCAATAGCGCCTGCAATGGATACGTCTAGTGTGAAAGCAACTTCCGTACCAATAATGGCACAGATACTGCCGATGATGATACTGCTAATAAGCATGGCTTTCACAGAGTCCGTCCACAAATAAGCGATGACCGCTGGGCCAATCATGAGTCCAATCACGAGGATGGCACCTACTGCTTGGAAGGATGCCACCACGGTGAGGGACACCATGGTCATGAGCACGTAATGGATGAGGGCGGGCATAAAGCCGAATAGCCCTGCTAGGAGTGGATCAAAGGTGGATAGCTGCAATTCTTTGTAGAAGAGCATAACCAATATGAGGTTGATGAGCGCCACCCCTAGGGAAATCCATAGCGATACGGGACCTAAGTCCGTGCCGTTTACAATCCATCTGTCAAATGGAGCGAACGCGATTTCGCCCAGTAATGCCGTATCTACGTCGAGATGAGCATTGCCACTGTAGAGGCTGACGAGAATGATAGCAATGGAGAAGAGAAGGGGGAAGATGATACCAATAGACGCGTCTTCGTTGACGAGCCCCGTGTTATGAATCATCTCCGTAAGCCATACAGTGCCTACGCCGACTAGCGTTGCCCCTACTAGAAGCAAGGGAGAGTTTAAGTCTTCCGTCACAAAGAAGGCTAGCACAATGCCGAGGAATACGGTGTGTGTAATGGCATCGGCCATCATGGACATGCGACGCAGCACGAGGAATACACCAGGAATGGCACACGCAATAGATACCGCAATGGCGATGAGTAAAATCTCTGTATGTACTGTCATGGGGCACCTCCTATATGAGGCTGTCCGCCCTCAGCTCTATATATCTTTGGTTGTAAATCGGCGGTGCTTATCCTAGCGGTCTCTGAAAGTAGAGCTCGTTTTGATTGTCTATTTTTACGAATCTGCCAGAGTATGCCTCTGTTGGGTGCAAAGATGAGGCTCAAGAGTACAATCACAGATAGTATGACGATGATGGCAGGACCTGTAGGTAGTTTTTGTACTGTTGTACTCCAAATGGTACCGCCAATAGCAGATATCATGCCGAAACATCCTGCTAGTATACACATGGTACCTAGCTTATTTGTCCACTGACGGGCCCCTACGGCTGGTGCAATGAGTAGGGAACTGATTAAGATAGCACCTACTGATTGAATGCCGATGATGATGGTCATGATCAATAGTGAACGATATAAAATGAGGGTAAAGGTGACGGGGATTTGCAATGTTTTAGCGTATTCTACGTCAAAGGAAATGAGCTTTAGCTCTTTCCAAAATAAGGCTGTTAAAACGATAATGATGAGCGCTGCTGCGGATGTAATGTACACATCGCGGGCTAATATGGTGGCGGCCTGTCCAAATATAAATTTTGAAAGCCCCGCCTGACCTGCATTGTTCAAACTTTGAAGGTAGGTGAGTAGGACCATACCAAGACCAAAGAAAGCAGATAGTATAGTAGCCAGAGCACCATCGAATTTGATTTTACTGTTTTCTACGGTGATGGTAATGAGCCACGCCGCAGTGATAGAGGACAGGGCAGCACCTATAATAAGTACCTCAATGTCTTTTATACCGGTCAGCAAGAACGCGATGACTACACCAGGCAGTGCCGCATGGGATAGTCCGTCACCGATGAGGCTTTCCTTGCGCAGTACTGCGAAGGTGCCTGCAATACCACTGGCAAGGCCCAAGAGAGCTGTGCCGAGCAATACCATCTGTGTCGTATAGGATTGGAGTATGTTCATACAATCCTCCCCTTGCCGTAGGTGCGCTCAATGGCTTCTTCGGTAAAGGTCTCTGCCACAGGTCCATAGGCAACAGTTTGCTTATTGACCATCGTTACCCAGTCGAAATATTGAGGCACTGTATTTAAATCGTGGTGTACGACGATAACCGTTTTGCCGCGTGCTTTCATTTCTTGTAAAAGGGAGATAATGGCGTGCTCCGTCGTTTTATCGACGCCCTTGAAAGGCTCGTCCATGAGGTAAATATCTACTTCTTGCACGAGGGCTCTTGCGAGGAATACACGCTGTTGTTGGCCCCCTGAAAGTTGACGAATTTGTCTATTTACATAGTCGCTCATGCCCATTTTTTCAATCATGGAGAGGGCGAGCTCCTTATCCTTTTTACTTGGTCGCTTGAACCAACCTAGATGACCATAGCGCCCCATAAGTACAACGTCTAATACGGTAGTAGGAAAGTCCCAGTCTACGCTGCCGCTTTGAGGGACATAGGCGATTTTTTTATAATCCTTTTTGCCCATCGCAAGGTGGTGGTCGATATAAAACTTAACACTACCTGAGATAACTGTTAATAGGCCTAACATGGCCTTTAATAATGTAGATTTACCGGCCCCATTAGGGCCGACGATAGCCGCTAAGGAACCGATGGGTACCTTCATATCTACGTCCCATAATACAGGTTTTGTTGTATAGGCTACGGTCATATCTTCAACTTCAATGGCCCATTCCATAGAGACCTCCTTTTATCATTGTTTATTTCAGTGCTTTAGCGATGGTATCGATGTTGGCTTTTACCATGCCGATATATGTGCCACCTTCAGTGCCTTCAGAACCGAGGGAGTCGGAGTATAATTCGCCACCGATAGCAACGTTCCAACCTTTAGCCTTAGCTGCTTCTTGAACGGCTTCAATTGTTTTATGTGGTACAGAAGATTCCACGAAGATTGCTTTAATTTTGTGATCTACGATGAATTGAACAAGTTCATTCACATCTTGTGTGCCTGCTTCTGTAGCAGTACTAACGCCTTGTAAACCTTTTACTTCAAAGCCGTATGCTCGAGCAAAGTATTGGAATGCATCGTGTGCGGTTACGAGAACGCGAGATTCTTTAGGAATTGATTCTGCTTGTGCTTTAATGTACGCATCTGTGTCATCTAATTTAGTGAGATATGCATCATACCGTTTTTTGAAATCGTCTTTATGCGCTGGATCGGCTTTTGAAAGTCCTTCGTATACAGCCTTGGCTGCAAGTTTCCAATTTGCTACATCGAACCAAATGTGAGGGTCTTTAGTTTTCACGCCGTTCTCTTCGTCAAAGTCTAGCAATGTAGATGGGTCAATGGCATCGGATACACGGATAGTAGCTTTATTTTGTTTTGTTAAATTGTCGAAAATGGAACCCATTTTACCTTCTAAGTGAATGCCGTTGTACACCACTACATCTGCTTTAGACATAGCCGTTACATCGCCGGCGCTCGCTTGATAGAGGTGAGGGTCTACGCCAGGTCCCATAAGACCTTGGACGGACACATGGTCACCGCCAATTTCTTTTACTAAATCCGTTAACATCGTCGTAGTGGCAACGACGTTTAATTTCTTTTGACTGTCTTGTGCTGCATCTTTTCCACAGCCTGCTAATGCGAATAACATAAGTGCTAATGATACGACTATTAGCAAGATTCGATTGAATTTCATAATAAACCTCCTTTTATAGGTACTGAGTTTAACATCTTTGGTTATCTTATTAACTACCCTTATTTAAGCGGAAAAATAGCCGATACTAACGTAGCGGCTATTGGCAGTTATACAGTCTTCTGCTAGGGTCATGATTATTTAGTGGATAAGAGCTTGTAGATGGTTTGGCCCAACGAGGGCAACGATACCAAGTACCATCATGACCTTCATTTGAATACGCTTTCTACGTCTCATGATGAACCTCCTTTTGTAATTTTGTTACATCAACTTGATGTGTAATCCGATCAATTTAGTCAATATGAATATAACATAGATGAGAAAAATTATCAATAAAAATCATTCTATACATATATTTTTTAATAATAGACTACATTTTGCAGTTGGGTATTTTTTTCTTCATCTTTATCGAGTATTATATATGTATATTTATTATATTAATTTCGAGGGGGAACAAACCATGAATATATTAACTCGATTCGCGTGTGCTGCTGTTCTTACATTTGCGGTAGGTGCTATGATGCCTACTCATGCTGATGCGGCTGCGGGTAGATTTACAGAAGCACCTCGCGAGGTATCCATCGTTAAACCTACGATGCCAGCTATTCCAAATGGAATTACCGTAGCAGATCATATGCGTGTACGATTCCTAATTAACAAACAGGGCAAGGTTGAAAATGTCTTTGTAGAACAATCCTCTGGTTATGGCCCTGTTGATGAGGCTGTGAAAGCTGCCATTAGACAATGGGAATTTACGCCGGCTATTGGCACAGATCAAAAAGCCCATGCATCCATCATAGGCATGACAATTACATTGCCAAAGGGTAATGCTCCAGCTAAGTCCGGCAATGGTAAATTGACGGTAGACAAATCACAGTCTAACGATAATCATGCATCTGATGTGAATGCGAAAGCGAATGGTCCTAAGGCAAAATAAGGAGTGAAACAGTCTAGGACTCAATAATGAGAGTAGTCATAAGACTAAATGAGGAGAAAGATGATGAGTAATGTATTGCGTTGTGTTGCCTTAACGGCATTAATTATGTCCATGTCTACCGCTGTTTCTTTGGCGGCCACACCTTATGAAGCGCCAAAAGCAATATCTACACCAGGCTTTGATTCTGGTGTGCTACATGGTTATGCCGGTGATACAACTGTTGTTAATGTAAATTTTACTATTAATACAGATGGATCCGTTTCTCATGTAGAATTACAAGGAACCACTGGTAGTAGTGATGCGGATGCATCCATTGTGAACACAATTTCTACATGGAAATTTACACCGGCTACGGATAGCAATGGCAATCCTGTAGAGGCATCTAAAACTGAATATATTAATTTAAGGAATTAATAGAAGGCACTCATACATTGTATGGGTGCTTTTTTATGTGCTGGTGAAAGTACTTAAGGAGTTAATTATATTGGGTGAAAGTGTTTTGTGGCTCAATTATCTTGGGAAATGTATCTGCAGCAACTGAAAATTACTTTCAAAATGAATATAATAAAAATATATTTAATATAGTAATAATATATTGTATATACTAATAGTCTTTGACCCCTGGAGGTATAAGCATATGAATCCATTACAGCAAAAGCTAGATATTAATAACGAACGGTACAGAATTATTGTATCTATTAAAGAGGATTATTTAGATGGTAAATTATCCTTGGAAGAGGGTAACCGTATTTTAAAAGAAAAGTTAGGTACTTGTACACCTGACGAATTTGCTTATGCAGAGCAAAGTTTGAAAGGTGTCTATAAGGATGAAGAAATACTAGACAAGATGGATGATTTGTTGAATTTATTTGACGGTGTATTAGTGCGTGCCGAAAATGAGTACCCAGAGAATCATCCGTTGTGGGCTTATTTAGAAGAAATTAATGAGGTTGAAAAGGTAGCTCTTGAAGCGGATGAACTGTTAAAACAAGATAAGTTTATTAAAAATCCTTGGCTTGGTGTTTTTGATTCCTTAGCAGAATGGCGTATCCATTTATCTCGTAAGCAAAATCAATTATATCCAATGTTAGAAAATCATGGGTTTGATCGTCCAACGCGGATTATGTGGACCTTTGATGATGGCGTGCGCGATTCTATCTCTTCATCCTACGCATTGCTTCGTGAAGATAAATATGAGGAGTTTTTAGCATCTGTTCCAGAAACACTGGCAAAGTTACGTGATTTGAACTCTAAGGAGTTAGAGGTTTTATTGCCAACATCCTTTAAATTATTAAGCGATGAAGAGTTTGTGCGCATGAGCAAAAATGACCATGAAATCGGTTATGCTATTATTAACGCACCAGGTTTATATGTAGTGACAGGCATCAATGATTCTGCGGCACAACTAAATACAAATAACTCCGGTCAAAACGGTGCTGTATCTAACGAGTTCCTAAACGATTTGGCAGGTCTATTATCCAAATATGTTGGCCCTGTAGGAGGTGCAGCCGTTAGTAAGGATGCTGTCCTAGATGTGGCCACTGGTAAATTGAATTTAGAACAAATTAATTTGTTGTTCCGTCATCTGCCTGTGGATTTATCCTATGTAGATGAAAATGAACTCGTTAAATTCTACAGTGATACACCACATCGCATTTTCCCTCGTAGTGCTAATGTTATTGGCCGTGAGGTGAAGAATTGCCATCCTGCGAAGTCTGTTCATGTAGTAGAAGAAATCGTAGAGAAATTCCGTTCGGGAGAACAAAGCCAGGCAGAATTTTGGATCAATAAACCGGGCTTGTTTATCTATGTTATCTACACGGCCGTGCGCGATGAAACTGGTAAATTCAGAGGCGTACTAGAAATGATGCAAGATTGTACACATATCCGTGAATTAGAAGGCTCTCGTACATTGTTGACTTGGGATAAAACTGACTTTGTAGGCGATAATCAACGCATTTATTAATAAAAATAAAAAGTAACACTCTTAGGTAAATAAGAGGCGAGGTCGCGTGACCTTGCCTCATTTTATTATTACAAAATGTGTTGCACTAATTTAAAATAAACATACAATAATTTACTTTTGTTCATCTCTTTCATGTATACAAATTTGTTAAAAACAGGTAAAATAGAAATTATTAGAAGTATTTTCAATACACGTACCGATAGGTTTTTATAAAGTTATACGATAAAGGTGAGGATTAGAATGGCAACACGTCGCATTTGGAATCAAAGTGAAATCAAGACAAATCCGTTATTTTCTAAATTACGCAGCACCATTGAAACTGCATTTTATGGCAATAACGTAAAACCTGTTACATCTGTAGCAGAAGCGTATACATTGGCAACGCAAGAACCAGGTGTCATTCTTCTTGATATGCCTGTATTTAAACCAGAAGAACAAGGTTTACCAGCTGACGCTAAAATTCTCGTAACTAATGATGGTAAAACGACTGGTCGTTATGCAAAGGCTCGCCGTATCATTGGTGATGAAGGTATTGATGAAATCGAATTAGCCGGTATCGCTCGTGATGCTGTGTATGATAGTCGTAATAAAGAATGGATTTCTACACAAGTTGTGGTTGGTCTTGATCAAAAATTCACGGCTCGTGCTCATCTTATGATTCCAAAGGATCATGCATCCATCATGTATTCTTGGGTTATGAACTTTAAATTCTTTGACGATGCAGTGAAAGAGTTCTATAACAATAGTAAAGACATCCCGGAAGGGGATATTTATATCTACTCTGACCCTGACTATGTAGTACCAGGTCATCCAGGTGGTCTTGCTATTTTTGACCCTGCTCATAACTGTGCTATGATTCTTGGCATGCGTTACTTTGGGGAACATAAAAAAGGCACATTGACATTGGCTTGGTCCTTAGCAAACCGTTATGGCTACGTAGCCTGCCACGGCGGTATGAAACGCTATAACCTTAAAAATGGTGAGTCTTTCACAATCGGCGTATTTGGTCTATCCGGTTCCGGTAAATCTACATTGACTCACGAAAAACACAATGGTCGCTATGATATTTCTATTTTGCATGACGATGCGTATATCATCAATACAAATGATTTGTCCTCCGTTGCGATGGAACCAACATACTTTGATAAAATGCAGGACTATCCTGTGGAACACCCTGCTAATAAATACTTATTAACATTGCAAAACGTAGGCGTTACCCTCGATGAAAATGGTAATAAGGTCGTATTGGCTGAGGACGTGCGCAACAACAATGGCCGTGCTATTAAATCCCAATTCTGGACAGACAATCGCGTAAACCACGTGGACGAACCGGTTAATGCTATTGTGTGGCTGATGAAAGATAAAACATTGCCACCAATCCTTAAAATCGACGACCCTGTATTGGCTTCCACTATGGGCGCAACCCTTGCAACACGCCGCTCTACTGCAGAAAAACTCGATGCCAACGTCGATCCAAATGCACTCGTTATTGAGCCATATGCAAACCCATTCCGTACCTATCCGTTAGTTCGTGATTATGAAAGCTACAAAAAACTCTTCAAAGAATGTGGCGTAGATTGCTATATCATGAACACCGGATTCTTCCTTGAAAAGAAAATCCCTAAAGAAGTGACCCTTGATTTATTAGAACGCCTAGTAGAAGGAGACCTACAATTCGAACCATTCGGTGCCTATGAAAACCTATCCTACGTAGAAGTGCCAGGATTCGAACCACCATTTGATGTACGTGAATACCATCACCAACTACACCAAGCCTTTGAATTCCGCTCTGAATACGTGGAAAAACTCAAAGACGGTAAAAATGAATTACCACAAGAAGTACTTGATGTACTAAAAACTTTAATGTAACACCTAAATACGGTGGCGGATAAAAAATCCTCCTCAAGCAGATACGCTACTGCGCTACGCAGAGAGCCCGAAGTCGTTTGAGGAGGATTTTTTCATCCTTACTTATTCAGTAAGTACATTAAAGTTTTTATCATATCTGCGTTAAGAGAGACACGCTACTGCGCTAAAGCGGAGCCCGAAGTCATTTGTGACGGGCTGTTTTTACTTTGTCCTTTATGCTTATACATTAAAGTTTTTAGCACATTTGCGTTAGAGAAGCTACTGCTCTGAAGCAGAGCTAATGTTTTAAATATTTTAGATGGAGCAGTAAGATTTTGTGAAAATGATGCAGGAGAATTGTTGGTGTATATAGAATTAGTATTATAAGGTGTTTATTTCTCATGAGTAATTTTAATTCCTTTAATAAATAGGAATTAAAAATGAGTTTGATTCATGAAATTATTATGAGTTTTATAATTGAAAAACATTGTTATAATGAGGAATTAGAGGCGATATTTTTTATAATATGTATAAAATTAGATTGACAATTGTCCTCTCAAAAAATATACTTGTAATAGATTAAAACATATTTTGAAGATAGGACTTAAAGCCCATCATTATGGTGGAATTAACTAGAAATAAAAGTAGAATATGTTTTCTTGTTATTGTCAGTTGGCCTATGTAGGCCCCTAGGAGGTTTATTATGAATAAAGATGTGGAAAACAAAAACATCCATGACCACAGTTATGACGAACATCATCATGACCATCATTGTCATTGTGGCGGTCATCATCACGATCATGAACATGTTCAGGACCATAGTCATGCAAAGGCTATGCCGACGGATAAATGGGTGCCACACACTCATGAACCAGGGGTACCTCATGAACATGGTGTAAACGACTACATGAAAGCCGTTGCTGAGTATCGTAAAACCTGGCCTACAAAACAGGATGTAATTGAACAAACACCAGACCCTGCGGTACGTGAAATGATTCTTCGCATGGAGCAAATCGGTTGCGATACAGTATTCGACCGTTTTGACAAACAACAACCACAATGTACTTTCGGTATTGCTGGCGTATGTTGTCGTGTTTGCTTCATGGGTCCATGTAAAATTACACCTAAGAGCCCTCGCGGTGTCTGCGGTGCTGATGCTGATCTTATCGTAGCTCGTAACATGACACGTGCCGTTGCTGGTGGTTTGACTCAACATGGTGCGCATGCTCGTGAAATCTTGATTTCTTTGAAAGCTGCCGCTAATGATCAATTGGATATTCCAATTTTGGGCGAAGAAAAAATCCGTACTGTATGTAAGGCTTTCAATATCCCTGAAGAAGGTCGTTCTTTGAAAGAAGTAGCTAATGATTTAGCAGATGTTCTGTTAGAAGACTTGAGTCGTGCGTTGCCAGGTGAATATAAGACGATTACAGCTATGGCTCCTGCTGAACGTCGTGAAGTTTGGAAAAACCTAGATATCTTGCCTGTTTCCGCATACAACGAAGCATTTGATGCATACCATCGCACATGTGTAGGTGGAGATGGCGATTGGGAAAGCAATATGAAACAATTTTTGCGTTGTGGTCTTGCTTTCACATTTACTGGTGTAGTAGCTGCAGATATTGCTACTGATGCATTATTTGGTCAAGGCGGCCGCCGTACATCAAAGGTTAATATTGGTGCTTTGAAAAAAGGGTATGTTAACATAGCTGTTCATGGTCACTTGCCAACATTGGTATCTCAAATTTGTAAAATTGGTGCCTCTGAAGAGTATTTAGAAAAAGCGAAAGCTATTGGTGCGAAAGGTATCCAATTCTATGGGATTTGTTGCTCTGGTTTGTCCAGTATGTATCGTTATGAAAATGTTATTCCGTTGTGTAATGCTATCGGTGCTGAACTTGTACTTGGTACAGGTGCTCTTGATTGTTGGGTAGCAGATGTACAAGACGTATTTCCTGCCATTATGGACGTAGCACGTTGTTTCAATACAAAAGTTATTACAACATCTGATGCAACTCGCTTGCCAGGTGCAGAACATATCGGTTACGATCATCATCATACTAACTTGTCCGAAACTAAAGAATTGGCTCGCAAAATCTTGGATCGCGCTCTTGAAGCTCATGAATTACGTAAAGGGATGCCTGTATTCATCCCGCCATATGAAATCACTGCAGAAGTTGGTTTCTCTCCGGAATCCACTGTTAAACATTATGGTTCCTTCAAACCATTAGCAGAGGCTTTAAAATCAGGTAAAGTCCGTGGTATCGTTAATGTAGTAGGTTGTTCCAATCCTCGTGTTATCTATGAAAAAGCAACTGTAGATGTCGTTGATACACTTATTAAAAATGGCTGTATCATCTTAACAAATGGTTGCGCATCCTTCCCATTGATGAAACTTGGCTATTGTAATACAGATGCTATTAAGAAATGTAGCCCTGCATTGCAGGAGTTCTTGGGCGATGATCAACCACCAGTATGGCATGTTGGCGAATGTGTAGATAATGCGCGTTCCTCTGGTATCTTCGGTGGTATCGCAGCAGAATTAGGCCTTAACTTGCCTCAATTACCATTTGCTATGTCTAGTCCTGAATGGTCTAACGAAAAAGGTGTTGGTGCATCCCTTGGTTTCCGATTGATGGGGATTAACTCTTACCATTGCGTTGAACCACCTACACAAGGCTCTGATGCTGTTACAAAATGGTTGAAAGAAGACACTAAAGATCTCTTAGGTTCCGTTATGTATGTAAATACTGATCCTGTTAAAGTAGCAGAAAAAATCTTAGCAGATATGGATGCAAAACGGGCTGCTTTAGGTTGGGCTGAAGTAAAATAATATAATATAAACAAAAGACCCTCTCCATAATCCTCCACCGCCCAGATCTGTTCCTTCGGAACAGGGGCAAAGTCGGATTCTGAAGAGGGTCTTTAACTAATAATTATTTATGAAAGAATAAAGGCTTATAGGACAAAAAGTGTGTGTGAAAACCCTTATAACACTAGATATTTACTAGTGTTATAAGGGTTTAATCTTTTTCTGGAGAAGTTTGAGGGTGGACAAAAAGTGTGGGTAAAAACATCAATTAACCCTTGTACATTTACCGTTAAAATTAATAATTTAAGTAAAGAGTTAAGCCTATTCTTGAATTGGTTATTTAGCACCGATATTCAAGCTGATATGCCTGGTAAAGGTCGTACATTCAGGCGTAAAACCGCTAAATTTTGGTCCATATGGCCATTGCCACCAAAAGTGGAAGAAGTACATGATGTGGTATATCTTGATGGAATTTACTTAGCTAGGAATTTATGTGTATTGATTTGTTGCAATGATACTCATGTTCTAGGATGGTATGTCTGTCGTTATGAGCATGCTAGAGCTTGGCAGTGTTTAATGGAACGGATTGCCGAACCTAAAGTCGTTGTGTCTGATGGTGCTAATGGTTTGCCTAAAGCATTACGTAAAGTTTGGCCTCATAGCAGTCACCAAAGATGCCTGTTTCACATTTTTTGTCAGGTTAGACGATATACGACAAGTAGACCTAAAACGTTAGCAGGAAAGGACCTTTATACTCTTGCTAAAGATTTATTTAATGTGAAAACAATGGATCAAGCTTTTATATGGATTAATAAACTTTCGGCGTGGCGAATGACATATTCTGATTTTTTACGAGAAATGACGATTGATGAATTCGGAAACAAACGCTCTACACATGAGCGTTTGCTTAAAGCTGAATCATCATTATGGCGTCTGATTAGGCAACAAACTTTATTTACATTTTTGGAATGTATTGATATTACAATACCTACAACAAATAATCGTATTGAAGGTGGAGTAAATGCTCAACTAAGAAGTATGTTACGGGCTCATAGGGGCCTTTCACTTGAAAGAAGACTAAAAGCGGTCTATTGGTGGTGCTATATGCACTCACCAAGACCGCTTTCTATTTCAGATATATTAAATTGTATGCCTACAGATGAATCGATTGCTGCTATCTACAAACGGTTATCTGATTATTGCCAAATAGATCGTTCAATCCCTCAATGGGGTGATGCTCCTGTTTGGAATGAGCTACATATGTCTACAGATTTTCCAACTTATTGGGATTAGTCACACACACTTTTTGTCCTATAACCCAGAATAAAAGCGTCAGGTAGGCCTGACGCTTCATTGTAATTTCCATAGTTGTATCTATCTTAAGTTTACTCAAATAAACTTAAGAAACGCCTAACGTAATAAGTACTGGTAATACTTACACGTTAGGCGCATCTCGTTTTACTAATTTTTAGATGAGCCTAACGCTTGCACACGTCAATGACTCTCTTTATGTTTATAGTATACCTCAATAACAACATAAAAACAACATAGGTATATAGTAACTTATAGTATAATAGTTTCTCCATCCTCAGGGACTGCTACATGGCTTTCGATATGGGTGCCTTTGATAAATTTGCGCACATCCTTACGGCTTGTTGCTGTATGATTAACTGTATCCATATGAACAGCGATGATTTTAGCTTCTGGTTTGCGTACTACCATGCGGCCAATATCTTTTGTACCCATAATAATACTATCTTCAAAGCCTAAAACTTGAGCATATCCAGTGTTCATAATAATAACGTTAGGATCGAAGCGAAGGAGAGCCTTCTCTACATCGCTTGTCCAAACTGTATCGCCTACAAGGTACACAGTTGGTTCGTCTGCTGCTTCAAAAATAACGCCCATTGCATCGCCTGCTAATGGTGCGAGAACTGGATTTGCATACATTTCTATAGTGCCGTGTGAACCACCTGTTTTTCTTAATGTGATACCATTAAACTCAAGACTTTCAAAAATGATGCGTACATCATTAAAGCCTTGGGAGATAATAAGTTCTTTGTCCGCTGTATTTTGCACAAAAATAGGAAGTGACTTTGGAATAGATTTAATTGCCGTGTCATCCCAATGATCGAGATGTGTGTGTGTAACTACTACCGCAGTTACATTGCTTAATAGATTGTCCATTGATACAGGTAAATCAACCATAGGCATTCTTTGTTGATAGTTAAATGTTCCTTCAAAGCCAGGATAAGTATCTTTTGGTGCTAAGAATGGATCAATAAGAAATGTTGTGTTTTTTATTGTTAATTTTCCTGTAGCATTTCTAATGTGAGTATATTGTGTCATAGGTATCTCCTTAATTGTATTTTGAAAATCTAATCAAATAGATTACTGTTTGTAATCTCTAGAATTAGTGTACCTTGTTTTGTTATACTAGTCTCAACAATAATTGACACTATGTTTGTTAATAGACACATTGTATAAATATGTCTATGTAGGAGGTTATATGATAACTCGAAAAGAAATGACACGAATGTTGTTAAAAGAAGGGTTGCTTAGTTGTTTAGAAAACCATTCTTTTGAGTCTTTAACTGTAACATTGTTGTGTAAAGCATCAGGTATAACTCGCTCTACTTTTTATTTACATTATAGCAATATCATGGAAATTGTTGATGATTTAGTAGATGATGCAATCGCTTATTCGCGCCCAGGAATGGTAGATAACAACAATTTACAAACTATAGCTAACACATTATCAGCTGCTTCTAATTCTGTTTCGTTGAGAGAAGCATACGATTCTATTTTTGATAGATTGCCCTTATGTCAGCGTATTATACGACATAAAAAGTATTTACCTTTATTTTTAGATGACCAAATTTCAGAATATGTATTGCAACGAATTATACGGAGTGAAAAAGATCGGCAAGGGCTTGTTATGGCAGAAGCACTTGGGACTTCATTTGACGTGGGTATATCCGTTTTTGTATTTTTAGTGCACGGACTATATGCTGTTAATAAACAATATAAGTGGTCCCAAAGCGATGAATGGTTAGAAGCACAGAAAGTTATCTTTGAACTCGTTTGCCGTGGGTTACAAAGAAAATAAGCATATAAGGTTTTCACATAGTTTCTTGGTGCATCTTAGGCAATACACACTCTCCTAGAAATTAGAACAGGCCTGTACTAATTTATAGAAGAGGTATATGGATGAGGTCAAGTCCCTAGGCCGCAGACCGTTCTGTCTATTAAGAACGCATAAATTCATGGACAACCGTAATTGCTGTGGCAGAAAATATAATTTACTATGTGATGCTCTAATACAGATCTAAATTCCAATAAAAGAACACCCACAATTATCCGACTTTACTAGGTTAAGGCCCTAGGCCACAGGCCGTTGTATCTGTTTAGAACGCATAAATTCATGGGCGATCGTAATTGCTGTGGCAGAAAATATAATTTACTATGTGATGCTCTAATACAGATCTAAATTTCAATAAAAGAACACCCACAATTATCCGACTTTACTAGGTCAAGGCCCTAGGCCGCAGACCGTTGTGTTTGTTTAGAATGCATAAATGAAGGCGTAAAATTGAAGATTGTAGAACTTTAGTGGTGTTAATAGAAATATAATTTACCTGTTTTATTTATCTACTTGAACTCTAGATTCTAATAAAAGAACAGTCCCAATCATCCGACTTTACTAGGTCAAGGCCTTAGGCCGCAGACCGTTAAAGTAGCTGGAGGATGATTGGGACTGTCTTTTATTACTGGGGTTAGAATGTAAATTATATTTCTAAGTACCTAGAATGTAACGGATAATCTTCAATTTTACGCCATGAATTTATACGTTCATGTTTGCCCCTTTTCTCACATAGAACCAGAAGCAAACCGCAACTGTTACGATGTTGAATGCTAGTAGTACTGCGAATGCAGGGTGAATGTTGCCGGATGTGGGGTATACGAAACCGAAGATTTTAGGTGTGATGAAGGCACCGTATGCAGCTACGGCAGCAACGAAACCTGTAATTAAAGAGGAAAGCAATGGATTGCCAAATACGTGAGGAATCATACGGAATGTAGCACCAGTTGCGAAGCCACAGCATACGAATGTCAACACGGACATAGCAAAGAAGAATGGGAAGTTGTGCATATCTACGCCAACTGCAATTAGCGCTGTTGTTGCACATAGACCGAGAAGGCTTACAAAGGTAACTTTTGTACCGCTATTGATCTTATCTGCTAACCAACCGCCTACAGGACGAAGGGCACTTGTTCCTTCGGTGCTTTCTCTGGTTATGCAGCAGCACTTGGTCTATTAGTAGGTAAAGAATTCCCAGAAGTACCATTTGCTTCTATCGCATTCGTAGGTCCACTTGTAGCAGGTGCACTTCGCCCTGTAGGTGGTTGGTTCGCAGACAAAATT
>PVML01017839.1_pt1 | contig 61238 bp, 71 predicted proteins | sample 1853371 | NCBI WGS metagenome assembly PVML01 (sample SAMN08533508, study PRJNA380276) | Human gut metagenome, whole genome shotgun sequencing project. | isolation source: participant 1, chromium library | host: Homo sapiens | collected 2017 | reverse complement strand
GATGGAATTCTCAGTCTTTTTGGTTAAGTCTTTACCCTGATGGAACGGGATTGTAACTTTTCCGGACTTTATCGGATGTACATAGTTCCGGTGAGAGCCCTCTTGGCTTTTGAATATCCACCCATCTGCAAGGATTAGTTTTTCCATTTCTCTTGGTTTTAGTGGCATTTGTTATACCTCCCTTGCACTATTATAATAGCATATAATACGTATTATGTCAATACGTATAAAACAATACATAAAATATTAAAAAATAAGAAAGCGAGGTCAAAAAATGGCAGGAGGCACATGGACAAGCCAGAACAAAGCTCAGCCAGGTGTATACATTAACACCAAGTCGCAGGGCAATATCAGGGCAAACATTGGCACACGGGGGACTGTAGCGATTGCAGAACCTCTTTCTTGGGGACCGTCAGGGATTGTGCAGACGATTATCCCAGGAGAGGATCTGACACCGTATATCGGTTACGATATTACAAATGAAAAGGCGCTGTTTCTCAGGGAAATGATGAAAGGTAGTGATACAACGGCAGGACCGTCAAAGATCCTTCTGTACCGCCCAAAAGGAACCAGTGGGGCAAAAGCAACAGTAACAGCCGGCACATTAACCGCTACCGCTGTGTATGACGGAGTGAGGGGAAACGACATTTCTATCATTATCACAGCTGATCCGGATGAAGGAAGCACATTCCAGGTTACGACTGTAGTTGATGGATCTGTAAGGGATGAGCAGACCGCTAAGAATGCAGAGGAGCTTGTTAAAAATAAATGGGTGACATTTAGCGGATCAGGAACGCTTGAGGCGACTGCCGGGAAAAATCTGGCAGGTGGAAAGAATCCTACAGTAGCAACTACCGACTATGCAGCATGGCTCACAGCAATGGAACCATACAAATTTGATGTGATGATCTATGATGGTGAGGATAAGACAACGATTCAGGCGGTAGCTGCTTTTGCAAAGCGTGTCTCAAATAATATCGGTTTGAAATGCCAGGCAGTTATGGCCGATGCTTCTGCATCAAACAGCGAGTGGGTAATTTCGGTCAAGAACGGCGTTAAGCTGGATGATGGAACCGTATTAACTCCGCAGCAAGCAACGTGGTGGTTAGGCGGAGCAGAGGCAGGAGCGTTGTATAACCAGTCCCTGACCTATTCCCGTTATCCCAACGCACTGGAAGCCAGTCCGAAGCTGACGGACGCGCAGATCGAAGAAGCAATCAAGGCTGGGGAAATTGTTTTTATTGATACCTTTGACAAAGTTAAGGTATGCACAGATATCAACACATTTACCAGCTTTGCAGTGGATAAGGGTGAGGAATATTCCAAAAACCGTGTTATGCGGGTGCTGAATCAGTTCTGCAATGATGTATATGAGCATTTCAGTAATTATTTCATTGGCAAGGTAAGCAATGATGAGACCGGCCGCAGTTTGCTGAAAGGTTGGATTGTAGGGTATCTGAATGATATGCAGGCAAATGGCGGTGTCCAGAACTTTGAGGCAGAGGATGTAACGGTGGAGGCCGGAAACAGCATTGATGCAGTTCTGATCGCCGTGAAGATCCAGCCGGTGGACAGCATTGAGAAAATCTTCATGACGGTTACGGTATCTGTAAACGCTGAAGCAGAATAGGAGGTAGTACATGAGTTTTTTACTTGAACGGGACGCCCTGAATGGAAAGGCAGGAAGCGGGTTCATGACAATCGATGGCGAAAACCATGAGATGTTTGGACTAAAAAAATTTGATTCCAATGCAGAATTTCAGGAATCTGACTTTAAGGTAGTAGGGACCCGTCTGGTCCAGAAAAAGACTACAGGTGTATCCCTGACTGGTTCCATGACCATTTATTATGGAACGCCGCATTTCCTGCGAATGCTTCAGGATTATTTGAAGACAGGGAAGTTACCATATTTTACGATCCAGATCACAAATGATGATCCATCTTCCACGGTAGGTACGCAGACAGTGGTATTTTACAATGTAAAACTTCAGAAACTCCCCATTTCATCTCTGGATGCAGACGCTGATTTTCTGGAGATGGAAGTAGGATTTTCTTACACAAATATCGAGGTTCTGAATTGGTTTAAAGACCCGGAACAGTTAGGAGGTTGAAATTATTATGGGAGATATTAAAGCATTCCTGCTTCCGCCGGTTATGGAGGAAACGAAAGAGGTAGTAATTACAAAAAGAGCAGTAGGGGAGGATGGCAAGCCAGTACCGTTTGTGATTCGTGTAATTGATCAGGAGACGAATAACCGTCTGATTAAGCAGGCTACTCGAAAGAGCAAGATGAATGGCCAGCTGATCCGGGAACTTGATGATGATAAGTACGGAAAGCTGTTAGTAGGAGCCTGTGTTGTAAGCCCTAATTTTAAGGATTCCGAATTATGCGCACATTACAAAGTAGTGGATCCGCTGGATGTACCAGGGCGTATGTTGACTGTTGGGGAGTACAACCGATTAGTCAGGGAGATCAAGAAGATCAATGATTTAGTGACCGATGATGAAGAACTGAGTGAACTGGATGAAGAAGCAAAAAACTAGTAGCGGAAAATACCATGACGGTACAGCTTATGCAAAGAATGCTGTGTGATCATGGTATTTTCCCAAGTGAAGTTATGAATCTGAGAATACAGGAACGGCTTCTTATGGCGGCTCTTCTGGAGAAAGAACATAAAGAGATCAAGAAAAAGACAAGGGGGTAAAATTGATGGGGAAAATAAATGAAACACTTACATTGACAGATCAGTTTTCTTCCTCTTTCCATACATTCATCAATCTGGGGGAGCAGGCTCTTTCAAGCCTGATTTCTGTCAACAATGGCATAACAGATCTGGCCTCACAGTCTGCCCGTGAATCGGAGAAAACCAGACAGTCCATTGATGGAGTAACACAGAGTATCAATCAGATGTCCGATGCACTCCAGTATATTTCTGTACAGGGAATGAATGAGATCAAACAGACGATCCAGCAGATTGATGTAAATCAGCGGAATCATACAGAAGAAACCAAACGGACAGGCAGAGCAGCAGGTGATCTTCTTCGGACATTCCGCCAGATCGCAGTAGCAACTGGTGCGGTAAGTTTGGTAAGATCCTTCTTAGGGGTTGCTGATCAGCAGACACAGATTACAGCCCGCCTGAATTTAATGAATGATGGGCTTCAGTCCACAGCCGAATTGCAGGATATGATCTATGTGTCGGCGCAGCGTACCCGGTCTGCATATGATGCTACGGCACAGGTGGTAGCTGGCCTGGGACAGCGTGCCGGTAAGGCATTTTCCTCCAGTGTAGAGATTGTCCAGTTTGCGGAAAACTTAAATAAGCAGTTTAAGATTGCAGGTGCATCGCAGCAGGAGATTTCCTCAGCATCCCTGCAGCTGACCCAGGCAATGGGTGCTGGTGTGCTCCGCGGTGAGGAATTGAATGCAATCTTTGAGGCAGCGCCCAATATCATCCAAACGATTGCGGATTACCTGGGAGAGGACATAGGTAAAATCCGGGATATGGCATCAGAGGGACAGATTACGGCAGAAGTAGTAAAAAATGCTATGCTGAAAGCGACGGATGAGATAGATGCACAATTTCAAGAGATGCCTATGACACTGGCAGAAGCTTTTACCATGGGAAAAAACGCAATTCAAAAAAACTTGCAGGATAGCTTTTCTGGATGGAGTGAATTCTTGAATTCAGACGAAGGTCAGCAGGCTATTATGCAGGCAATTACCTTGTTCACAGTTCTTGCACAGATAGGAGTTGGGACGTTATCTGCGATTGGTCAGGGCGCTTTGTGGGTATCCAATAATCTGGATTTTATTTTACCTATATTGGCGGCAATAGGGGTGGCGCTTGTCATATTGAATGGACAAGCGATTTTAGCAGGCATGGCCAATGTAGGAAGTGCATTGGCATCAGCTGCAGCCTGGGCGGCAGCAAACTGGCAGATATTACTGCTGATAGCTGTTTTTTCAGCAGCCCTGATTGCCGCCCAACAATTTGGATTCGGAATGCAGGAAGTCGGGAGCTTTGTTGGACAAATTTTAGGATTGCTGTATGCAGTCGGCTACAATGTCTTTGCATCTCTCTGGAATGTGATTGCTGCATTTGCGGAGTTCTTTGCGAATGTTTGGAACGATCCTCTGGGAGCGACCGCCCGGTTATTTTTTGATGTATTTGATACAATTTTGGGAATTGTCGAAACAACAGCCGGAGCCATTGATGCACTTTTGGGAACGGATATGGCCAGTGTTGTATCCGGATTCCGCGGCAAGATGTCCGGCTGGGTTGATGATACATTCGGAGAAAATGCAGTCCAGATCAAACGTATGTCAGAACTCGATGTGGTTGCGACGTCGCAACAATGGGGGGATGTTGGTGCAAGTCTGGGGGCTAAGCTGGACAACATGGATCTCAGCCTGGAGTCATTGACGGATAATCTGGGAGGCCTGAATGGTTTTGACGCATCATCTATCCCAACTGTGGACAACCTTGGAGACATTGGCAAGGTTGGGAAAGTCGGCAAGATCGAAGATGATGTAAAGCTTTCCGATGAAGATATCAAGATCTACAGGGATTTGGCAGAACGCCGCTATATGAATAACATAGAGCTTCAGACTATGGCGCCGCAGATCCATGTGTCCATTCCGGAAAGCGCTGCCAAGAATCTGACTGCCAGTGATATTGCGGATAAATTGAAAGCGATCCTGATCGAACAGGCTGCTGCCGGAACAGCAGTATCGCACGGATAGGAGGATGGGATGGGACAGCTTAAAAATACAACTTCCATCTATCTGAAATTTGGAAGTACAAAGATCCGGATACCGGTCAATCCGGAGGAGATTGAAATTAAATATCCAAGCAATAACAAGAAACAGGATATCATCGGCGTGGGAGAGGTTGTTGTGCAGAAGCGGCCAGGCTTAAGAGAAGTTTCCTGGAAAGGCTTTTTCCCTGGCGAGAATAGTGCAGATCCTTATATCAATAAGGGCGCAAAAAGCCCGCAGTGGTATGAGAAGCAGATCAGTAAGGCAATGAAGGGCAAACAGAAGGGGCGGCTTATTATCAGCCGCTCGGATCTGTACGATACAAATATGCGCTGTATTATCAGTCAATTCGAGACTACCGATAAGGGTGGAGAGCCGGGAGATATGTACTATTCGCTGGAGCTGCAGGAGTACAGGGATTACGCTCCGCAAACCGTCAGCATCGTTACAACCCCGCCTCCGGCGTCCGGAGGAGAACCGGTTCAAAGCGATGCATCCACAGAGCAGCAGAGGGCAGTGGAAACGCCGGTGCTGCGGGTAGGGGCGTCTGTAGTGGTAAATGGGGAATACTGTTATGACAGCTACGGCGGAAAGCCTCATGGTACAGCGAATAATATAAGCACTACCGTGACACGGATTGTCTCCGGAAATCCTTATCCGGTTCATGTTGGCTCTTATGGATGGGTACAGGAAAGCCAGCTTCAGATAACAGGGTGATTCGTATGAGCAGTATAACATTACAGGTCCAGACAACGGGACCGGCTCCAGGTGGGGCCACACAGACAGTAATTACAGATTACGCGACCACAGCCCGGGAAATTGAACTTATAACAGAGCGGTTTGATACACCGGGCTCCCTCACCTTTACCTGTCTGGAAGACAGCGGGGTCGCTATTCCGGAAGGGAGCTCCGTAGAGTTTTCCGTGGAAGGGGTAAAGATGTTTAAAGGGTATATTTTTACCGCAGAACGTAATAAGGACGGAGAGGTGTCATATACGGCCAGAGATCAGCTGAGATACCTGAAAGCGAATGCCAGTTATCTGTTCCAGAATATGACCCTGCCCCAGATCATCGGGCAGATCGCAGCGGATTTTGGCCTGAAAGTGGGGGCCATGGAGGATACGGGTTATGCGTTCCCGTATCTGGACAAGGAAAATGAGGGATGTCTGGATATTATATTTGACGCCCTGGCCCAAACGATTGTGCAGACCGGAAAGATCTATAATTTCTATGATAATTGCGGAGAGCTGTGTCTGACGGAAGCAAAGAATATGTTCATTACTACGCTTTTGGGAGATAAAAGCCTGGTAACAGATTATACCTATAAGCGGGATATTGACAGCAATACATATAACCGCGTGAAGCTGGTGCGTAAAAATAAGAACAGCGGCCGGACGGATGCCTATATACATGAGGACAGCGATACCATTAAGAAATGGGGTCTGCTCCAGTATTATGATGAGGTAGACGAAAATCTGAACGAAGCCCAGATCGATGAGATGTGTAGGCAGTATCTGCAATATTACAACCGGGTGCTGCAAACATTATCGCTGGATTCGATTGGTATTCCGGGTCTTCGGGCCGGGATGATTATTCCGGTGAGGATCGGGGCTGTGGATGGCCTTGCTGTTTCACGGCTTATGATAGCAGAAAAGGTAACACATACCTTTGAGGGGGATGAACACGATCATACCATGAGTATTGAAGTGAAAGACTTTGGACAGTTGGGAGGAATAAATATTGTCTAATCTATTAGGTGTAATGCAGGAAATCATGCAGGAAAATCAGAAAGCAATGAAGCCTACGGAGGTTGCGTTCGGAACTGTGGCTACGGTATCGCCTCTTTCCATTCTGGTAGACGGAACCTCCCAGCCCAAGCCGGAGGCCGGACTGATCCTTACAGAATCCGTAATCCCGAAGACCGTTCAGGTGCAGGGAGGCGGTGGAGGGGCCGTTGCAGTCAATAAAGGGCTGGCTGTAGGGGACAAGGTTGTTATGCTGCGGGTTTCCCGTGGGAACCGTTACATTGTCCTTTCCAAGGCACAGTAAGGAGGAAGTATGGCAACATTACCCGATGGCGTAGGTCTGGATGCATCCTTAAAGCATATAGAGCAGCCTACAAACACATTCCTGATCGACTGGTCTTCCAGACAGATTTCCGGGATGGACGAGGGACTGGGAGCTATGAGGCAGGCGGTAGAAATTATTCTACAGAATGAGCGCTTCCGCTGGCAGATCTATGACAGCAATTTTGGGACTGAACTGGAGGATTTGGTCGGAAAAGAATATGATTATATTGTAAGTGAGCTTCCCCGCAGGATCGAGGAGGCTTTTTCTTTGGATAACAGGATTTTATCAGTGGAGAATTTTAAATGCTTGGAACAGAACAGTGGAATTCTGACAGTATCATTTGACGTTGTAACTGTATACGGGACTTTTTCAGAGGAGGTGGAAATGTGATTGATTTTAAAGGATATACCCAAAAGGCAATACAGACGCAGTTGTTAGGACGGGTATCTGATAAGATCGACAGGCGTCAGGGAAGTATCATCCAGACTGCGCTTGGACCGGTTGCCTGGTATCTGGAAGGCTTGTATATGCTGTTGTCACAGGTACAGGAAAATGCTTATGCAGGTACCGCAGTAGGGGAGTATCTGGATTATGTCTGTGCGGAACGCAACATAGTCCGGAAAGCGCCTACTCCGGCGGTACGGCAGGGGACATTCAACGTGGAGATTCCCGAAGGATCCATGTTTAAGACCATCAACGGGGCAGCATCTGTCATATTTAGGAGCGGTGGACTGATAAGCAGCGAAAAAGACCGGTATGTGTATGAAATGACCTGTTCAGTGCCGGGAACCATAGGAAATTCTTATACCGGCAATATGCTTCCCATTACGGCGGTTTCCGGCCTTACAAGTGCAGAGCTTGGGGAAATTAAAACTCCGGGGTCAGATGAGGAAAACGATGATTCCCTGCGGGCACGGTTTTTCGAGAGTTTCGATGTGGCTTCCTTTGGCGGAAATATAGCTGCTTACAGAAACACAATCCTTGCCATTGAAGGAGTAGGAGCTGTACAGGTATATCCTGCATGGAAGGGCGGGGGAACGGTGCTGTGCAGCATTCTGGACAGTGAATTAACACCGGCAGAGAGCGGACTTGTTGCACAGGTGCAAAAAGCAATCTGTCCTCCGGAGCAGGGCGGATCTGAACCTTCAGGAAATGGTTACGGCATGGCGCCCATTGGAGCAGCAGTGACGATCACAACAGCGACGAATCTGACCCTTAACATATCCGTATCAATTCAGCTGGCGGCTACGGTAAGGATTGGAGCAGAAGCCTACCAGGAACAGATTGAGCAGAAAATACAGGCGTATTTATTATCTGTGTGCAGGACCTGGGGGAATGCGATCAAAGGGCAGAAAATCGAATATGTGGTAGCCGTGTATGCATCCAGGATCGTGGCATCTATCTTGGAAATCCCGGATATTGTCAATGTTACGGATGTTTTAATCAATGGATCTTCAGGAGATCTGACATTGACAGAGACCGCGCAATTGCAGCAGATTCCTTCTCTTGGGGAGGTGACGGTTCATGAAAATTGATTTAATGCAGACACTTCCGGAATATTTCCGTGAGATCCTGGAATTTAAGGAGCTTATGAAAACGGATCAGGCTGTGCTTGCAGAGTTGGAGGCCAATATAGAGCAGATCCGAAAAAATTTTTATATCCAAACAGCAGATGAGTCTACATTGGCACAGAAAGAGGCACTGTTTGATATATTTGCATCTCCAGGTGAAACAATTGAATATCGCAGGCAGAGATTATTACAGAAATACAACACGATCGTCCCGTTTTCTATCGACTTTTTGATGGATCAGTTAAAGGAATTGTTTGGAGAAGATTTTACCCTCAGTGTAGATGCCGTGGCCTGTAAGCTGGAGATTTCGGTTACATCTTCGAGATATGGGGCGGTTGATCTGCTGTATAACCTGCTCTGGGATGTTATACCGGCGCATATAGAGATACATGCAAATCAGCAGGTTAATAATTATAGTTCCGCAGGACTATATATTGGCGGTGTCATGTCCAGTGCATTTATGCAGACAATATAGGAGGCTATTATGGGAGTATATAAAAAAGCAGTCATTACAGAAGCGGGAGAAGCATTGGCAGCCAGAGCGGTGTCTGGTGAGGTTACGATACAGTTTTCCCATGCAGGAACATCATCGTATGCATATTCCGAAGGTACAAACTTAAAAAAACTGACAGAACTTCAGGATGTGAAACAGACGGTGATTCCATCTAATGTGCAAATCGCAAATGATACACTGATTAGTATCCGAACGATGTTTGATAATAGTGAGATCACGCAGGAATATCTGATACAAAATGTGGGTATCTATGCGTCAGATGGGGAAACGGAGATATTGTTTGCAGTCTGCCAAGCGACCACTCCGGATCAGATGCCCGCTTTCAATGGAGTTGCCCCTTCGTCTTTTATTTATAATGTTCAGATCAGCATAGCTCAGGCGGATCAGCTGTCTATTTCAATCAATACAGCAGGTGTAGCTACTGTACAGGACGTGCTTGATCTGGAGAAAAAAATGGAAGAGAAGAAAATGGATTCTTCTGGTGGTGATGCATCTGATACAGTGGCATCAGTAGAAGAACCAAATTCGGAGGAAGAAAAGTATCCAGATATTGGTAGCAAGGGAAGTATGAAAAACATTCTGGGAAATTTATACCGATGGGTTAAGACTTTGAAGGCAGATAAGGTTGATTCCGCAGGCGGCGACACAGCAGAAACGGTGATTTCGGCGTTTGAAGCATCTTCTGAGAACTTTCCGGTGCCGGCCGTCAAGGAAAAGGCAAAGACCAGATGGGGAAAAGTAAAGAAGTTTTGCGAAGATTTTAAGGCATGGATGACTGGCGTATGCCTGTTGGGGCATATTGTCAATAACTGTGTCACAAACAACCCTAACCTGCCGCTTTCGGCGGCTCAGGGTAAGGCCTTGATGGACCTTTATACTGTGCTCAATACCAACTCATCGAAAATTGGTCATATTCATGATGAACGGTACTATACTGAGGCTGAGGTCAATAATAAATTCACATGTGAGTATTTTTTAGATACCATAATAAGGTCTGAAAATATGACTAATAGTCTGACCTCAACGATAATTCGATCCGCAGGTATATGCTCTATAACAATAACCTGTACGATTAAAAATGCAGTAATCGACTATAATTATTGTACCATAGGATGGCTTCCACAAGGTTTCTATCCAGCTAACAGAGTGTATTCTTTTGGAGTCATACAAGGATCCTCTAAAGCAGTAATAGTAGACATTAAACAGGATGGTACTATTAATGTCTGGGGGTTTGGATCCAACGAAATAAAAAATGGGGATTCTATTGCAATAGGAGCTACATATCCTGTGAATAACGCTCGCTAATTTGGGTCTTCGTGTCGATCACACCTTAGTCATATTGATTTTATACTTGTTTCCTTTCCAATCAGTCCAGCGTAACGCGCCATCTGTTTGCAGCCATAAATAGCCTGCATTCGCGCCAACATTATGGAGCCCTATTTTTGCACGAGCAGGATTGAAAGAAGATGTTTCTGCTATTGCAACAAAATTGCATTCCTCATAATCGATTCCATCAGGAGAAACACCATAATTGCAAACTGAGAATTGCCGCCCATTAAAGCGGTTATCAGATGATAAAGCCGCCTTATCTTGGAGCTTGGTATTGCGCACATTAAAGCAGTCTACCATATATGCATCCCCCTACCTTAGAATTAAGGTATCAATATAAGGAGGATGCGTGTATGGATGAGATCAAATTAAAAGATGATCTGATGGCAAGACTGGCCCGTGAGCTGGAACGGCCTGTTCTGCAGGTGATTGATGGAGCATTATCGGCAGTGTTGCGGGATTATGATGTTAGTAAGAGGAAAACGGGACTGAGCACAGAGGTGGTAAGCTGGCCGGAATATGATATTTTTATGTCCCGCATGATCTTCGGTGGCTATTCCAAGAGTACCATTCGGCAGTATGGGACATTTTTAAGAGAGCTGTTGGTTTATGTCGGTAAGCCTGTGCAGGAGATTACAGGGGATGATATTGTATCCTGTCTTAATGCCTATGCAGAGGCCCGGCAGATCAGCGGCAGTACCAAGGACCATAAGCGCCTGATCTGTAGCAGCTTTTTCACGTTCCTGCATGACCGGGGCTATATAGGCCGTAATCCTATGGCTACTATAGACCCGATTAAGTATGTAGCTGAGGTGCGGGAGGCGCTGAAAAGTCGGGAAGTGGAGAAGATGCGGATTGCCTGCGGGGAAAATATCCGGGATAATTTGGTACTGGAATTGTTTTTGGCTACCGGCTGCCGCGTTTCGGAGGTCGTTGGGATGCGGGTGGAAGAGATTGATCTGGAGAGTGGATCTGTGAAGGTGCTGGGAAAAGGCCAGAAGTTTAGGATATCGTTATCTTTTGGAGAAATGCCTGTAGTTAAAAGTTCGATATTTCTATCAGCCTCATTTTGCTTGGTATTACACACAATAAAAACGAAAATCCAGGTCCCTTTGGGGCCTTTTATTATACATAAAAATACAAAATCATAGAAAGGAAGGATGCCAAATGGAAAAAATCAAAATCCATGATACTGAATATGAAATCATCAGTATTATGCCGGCAGCCACAAACGTGCTGCGGATTGAATTTGCAGACGCAGTGCCGGAAAAATGGGGAGATATCACCACATATACAGTTGGTGGGATGGAAGCCGGCTGCATCAGTGGATATGACACACTGTATCGTGCAGATTGTCAGATGATCTACCTGAGTAATGATGGCAGTGTGTATGAGCCGCCAGAAGAGCAGGAGCTGATCAATAGGCCGATGCTGATCGAGGAGGCGGAAGGATAATGGAATACATACAGACGATCCTTGCGATTTGCGGAGGAATAAGTATTATAGGAGGAGCCGGTGCGGTTATCGTTAAGGTAATCAAGCCGGCTTTTCATCTGACAGCACGAGTCCAGAAACTGGAAGAGCATTCGGACAAGGATTACAAGCGTCTGGTTGCTCTGGAAAATATGCAGAAACAGCAGTCCAAGAGTCTTGCAGCTCTGCTCAATCATCAGATCACCGGTAATGGGATAGATACGATGAAGCAGATCCGGGACGAGCTGTTGGAATCTATTATAGACCAGTAGAAGGGAGGTGAGGAACTATGCTTAAGAACTGTGTATTTAGGGCTGATGTGGATACCATCCAGTGGGTCAAGGCCGCAGGTATCCGTGCCATTAAGACCATGGCGCAGACATTTGTCGCCACCATCGGCTCAGCAGCGGTCATGGGTGAGGTCAACTGGCCTATGGTAGCCAGTGCATCCGCGCTGTCCGGTATCCTGTCGGTGGCAACATCCATTGCAGGCCTTCCGGAACTGCCAGCCAAGACCTGAGAGGAGGTGATCCATAGGTCTCCCGTCCGGCAGGGTCAGAGCCGGAGCAACTATTACATATTTTCAACAATGAAAGAGAGGACAAAGATTATGGCAAACGCAACAGGTAAGAATCAGGACAAGAGAACAGCAGAGCAGAGAAAGAACGACGCAGCACAGAAGGCAAGACCCAAGGGTGCACAGGATACCACTTTTGTAACCACCGGCCCTGCAACCGGCAAGGAGGACGAGAGAGCGGCAGGCACGGAAGATAAGTAAGCTGTGCGACGTCGCAACACAGGCAGGCCCCGGGATTTCCTGGGGCCGTTTTTGGTTGGAGGGAATATGATTACAGCAGTATTTACAGATAACGATGATTACGCCCATGCCTACGGCCTATGGCAGTGGGATTATGGCCAGCAGCTCAGGATTGAGGGACTGCATCTTCCGACGGCGGTAGAAATCCACTTTGCGCTACAGGAGACTGGCGGCGAGGCCATAACCCGTGTGGGTACCACTAAGGACGGGATAACAACCGTCACAATCCCGGACAGCATGCTGGAGGGAAATCGTGCGACATGGACGGCAGATAAGGCATATAACATCTATGCGTGGGTATACCTGTCGGATAAGTTATCCGGTGAGACAATCAAGCGGATTACCATGCAGGTCAAATCACGCCCCAAGCCGGAAGCGTTCGAGGCACCAGGAGACGGTGAGATTTTTCGGGAGGCCATCGAGGCCGTGAATGACGCCGCCAAACGGGCAGAAGAGGCTGGTGATAAGGCCGCAGCCGCTGCGGATGATGCCAGAGGAGCAGCCGCCCAGACAGCGAAGCATCTGGAAGCCGTACAGGGGCTTGCAGAACAGGTAGAGACCAATGCCGATACCGTGGCACAGGATAAGCAGGCAGTAACAGGGATGCTCTCTCAGGCACAGCAGGAGGCCTCAGACGCGGCGTTATCAGCACAGGCGGCTAAGTTATCAGAGACAGCCGCAGCACAGGCACAGACGGGCGCTGAGGCGGCTGAGGATGGGGCAAGACAGTACGCCGAGGATACAGGGGCAGACCGTCAGGCAGTTGCCAATGATAAGCAGACTGTAACCCAAATGAGGGAAGCCGTGGCGGCAGACCGTCAGGCGGTAGAGCAGACCGCTTTGCAGTTTGGACAGACCTCTCAGGATGCGCTTACAGCCATAGGGCAGGCTCAGAGCACAGCTGTGGGAGCTGTTAAGGCCGAGGGCAATAAACAGACCACAGCGGTACAGGAGGCAGGTACACAGGCGGTCAGTGAGGTTGCTGAGGCCAAGACTACAGCAGTGCAGGCAGTCACCACAGAGGGCGATAAGCAGACCAAGAGGGTTGAGGATGCGGCTGCCGGGATTGTGGCGGATAGGGAGCAGATCAACCAGAATAAGACTGATATAGCCGGTCTGGTGGAAGGGATGACCGATTTGGCACCGGCAATCCATAGCACGGCTTCCGGCTCCGTCATTACCGCCAATGATGCCGCAGAGGGTCGTCCGTTCCGGAGGCTGAGGGTGTTTGGGAAGAGTACGCAGGATGGGGCACCGAGTGTGGAAAATCCAGTGCCGATTGTGAGTGCTGGTGAGAGCGGCACAATCAACGTCTCTATTTCCGACAGCGGAAGTCAGAGCCAATCCCTCACCCTCGCCACTCCTAACGGTCTCCCCGGTGTGCCAGTCAGCAAGGACGGCAACTACACGGACGCAGACGGTCAGCAGTGGGTGTGTGATGAGATTGACTTGGAGAGGGGTAAGTATGTGCAGAGGGTTGCAATTGAAAAAAATAATGGTGGTTGGGAATTGAAACCTTCATCAGATACACCAGGAAGGTTTTTTCAGCATAATAAACTCACTAATATTTTTTCAATCGCATTAAAAAAGTCATTATGTAACATTGCGAGTTTTACCAGTTGGGGGGCACCTGTGAATGATAAGTATGCATTTGCATTAAATGGTCATGGCATTTATTTTTCGCCCCCGAAAGGTGCGGAAATAACAGCAGAAGAACTCAATGCAAAGCTTAATTCACTCTCATTTCCTGTGGTGGTTGTAGGCGAGTTAGCTACCCCCATCGAGCGTGACCTCACCCCAGAAGAGATTGCCGCCTACAAGGCCCTGCGGACATATGGCCCGACTACCGTGATTACCAATGACGCAGGAGCAGGAATGGAAGTGACGTATGTAGCGGATACCAAGGCTTACATCGACAAGAAATTTAAGGAATTAAATCAAGCTATCGTGAACACTCAAATTGCATTGTTATAGGAGGTACATAATGTACGATATCATTAAAAATGTAATCACGTCCGGAAGCTATGAGCTGACGGACATCCTCAAAAAGATTGACACTATCTGGCTCCAAGGCACCCTCACTGAGGAGCAGCGCACGGAATTGATTGATCTGGCCCGCACCGGTGCAGACCCAGAAAACAGTTATGCGCCACTCCAGAAGCAGATTGACACTCTGTATGCCAATATGACCGAAATGGGTAAGACGATCCTCAATCTGACAGACAAGGTCAGTAAACTGGATGGTGGAAGCGTCACCCTGCCGGAGGCAGACGAGTATCCTGCATGGGTACAGCCCACAGGGGCACATGATGCCTATAACACAGGCGATAAGATGACATACACAGACGGCAAGCGGTATGTATGCCAGATGGATGGCTGCGTATGGGGGCCGGATGCGTACCCGGCAGGCTGGAAACTGGCAGAATAACGGAGGATTACCATGGAAATACGAAAAGAGATTAAGCAGATAAATTGTTATGTAGGTCAAAACCGTCCTGCGTGGATTGTAATCCACGAGACGGACAACTACAAGATGGGTGCAGGTGCCCTTAAACACTCCGAAGCCCATCGAAACGGCAACCTGTCCACGTCTGTACATTGGTATGTAGACGATACGGTGGCAGTGCAGACCTTAGATTACAGCGACGGGGCTTATGCAGTAGGTAGGCAGTATGGTACGCCTCTGGTGCCGGGAGTAACCAACACCAACAGCATCAACATTGAGATCTGTGTCAATCCGGACTCTGATTACGATCAGGCCCGGGCAAACTGCATTGAGCTGGTAAGGCAGATCATGGCAGAGACGGAGATTGATGCCGATCATGTAATCCGGCACTACGATGCCAAGCGCAAGCACTGCCCCCGTAAGATGCTGGATCAGCCGCAGTTATGGACAGATTTCAAAAATGTTCTAAATCAGCCCACATATGCAACAGGGTGGCACCACGATAATAATGGCTGGTGGTACGCAGATACACAGCACAATTATTACAGATCATGTTGGCAGACGATTAACCACCATAGGTATTATTTTAATGAAGATGGTTACGCTTTGACAGATTGGCATCAGATTGATGGCAAGTGGTATTATTTTGAACCTACGGCAGGCCATCCTCTTGAATGCGCGTTGTATGTAACAGACGCAGATGGAGCGCAGAGACCAGGGGAGTTCTAAATCAAAAAAGGAGAAGCGACTGCTATCTAATAGACAATCGCTTCTCCTTTAACTTTTTACATTCCCATATGGGGCAAAGTCAAAAATTAAAACACTTAAATCCACGCCTCAAGCTAGCTGTGGCGACCATATATATGTCAATAGTATATCATATTATTTTTTGATTTTCAAGAGATTTCTAAAATTCCCGTGTTGCATTTTCGTGTTGCATAGTAGTTAAAATACTGCTATAAATCGTATTATTAATAACAAAAAATGAATATATTATAATAAGGAAACAACGCATTTATAAGGAATCTTGTATTTAAGCGGTTTTTGGATGCATAATCTTAGGGGTTCGAATCCCGTCTCGCGCTCTTTTTATTGGCTGGAATTGCTTGATTTTTCAAGAATTTCAGCCATTTTGCATTCTCTGAAAATTGGTAGACAGTTGTAGACAGGAAGAAAGGAAGATCGACCATGAAGCTAAGGAACATTCTTCTTGCAGTAAAAGATATCGAAAAATCAAGGCAATTTTATCACGAACTCTTTGGCCTTCAGACCGTGCTTAATAGTGAAGGAAATATGATTTTAACGGAAGGCCTTGTGCTTCAGGATGAAAAAATCTGGAGAGAAGCTCTGGGAAAGGAGATTATTCCTGAAAATAATTTCTGCGAGTTGTATTTTGAAGAGCCGGAGATAGAAGCTTTTATCTGTAAATTGGAAACACAATATCCGTCGATTCAGTATGTCAATCGGCTTACAGAGTACAGCTGGGGACAGAAGATGGTGCGGTTTTATGACTTGGATGGAAATCTGATTGAAGTAAGAACACCCATGTACAAAGGAAAGCTATAGGCATTTGGAAAACAGCTGCCGAGTTCTGCAAGATAATTCTTGACAAAAAATAAAAGTTAGTGTATTCTAACCATACTCATGTGCATCGACTGCGATACTTTAAAAGGTCAGCAGCAGATACACATTTTATTTTATTCAAAAGTTAGATAGAACTAACTAAAAAAGGAGGTACTACTATTAATAGTCGATTTTTAACGATGATTCTGGCCCTGGCTCTTTTATGCCTGTCTGCGGCATCTTTGTTCATTGGAGTAATTGATCTTACGCCATCCCATTTGATTACGGGAGGGGCAGAGCAGCTTGAGATTTTACTGATTTCCCGTCTTCCCCGCCTTCTTGCGATTCTCTGCACAGGTGTGGGAATGAGCGTAGCAGGGCTGATGATGCAGCAGCTTTGTATGAATAAATTTGTATCTCCTACCACAGGAGCTACTATTTCATCAGCGCAGTTTGGCATCCTTCTGGCACTTTTGTTTATGCCAGGTTCTACACTTTGGGGACGGGCGCTGTTTGCATTCGGAGCAGCGTTGGCAGGCACCTGGATTTTTGTCTGGTTTATTCAGAGGATACCGTTCAAGGATGCGGTTATGGTTCCGCTGGTGGGAATTATGTTTAACAATGTGATTTCCGGAATGACCAGCTATCTGGCATATAAATATGAAATGACACAGGCATTATCTTCCTGGCTGGTGGGACATTTTTCCATGGTTTTAAGAGGAAGGTATGAAATCGTTTATCTGACAGTCCCGCTGGTAATCCTGGCATTTCTTTTTGCCAATCACTTCAATATTGTGGGAATGGGACGTGATTTTTCGGAAAATCTCGGTGTGCCCTATCACCTGATCCTGTTTCTGGGGCTTACCATTTCAGCTATGATCACAGCCTCTATTGTAGTGGTGGTCGGTTCCATTTCCTATATCGGCCTTATCGTTCCCAATGTGATTTCCATGATAAAGGGGGACAGGATCAGAGGTACGCTGACAGATACCGCACTGTTTGGAGCCGTGTTTGTTCTGGCCTGTGACATGATTGGGCGAAGCGTGATTGCCCCTTATGAACTTCCAATCGAATTGATTGTAGGGATTGTAGGAAGTATCCTTTTCATTGCCATTATATTTTACAGGCTGAAGTACGGAAAAAAATCCGTTGTATTCAAGCTTCCTCAGATAAAAAATATGAGAGTTATGGAAGCAGGGAAAGGGAGGAAAATACAGTGATGCAGAAGAACGCTCATAAAACCCGGGCCGGGCTGCTCCTTATGGCAGTTCTGGCGCTTGGCGCGGCAGCCCTTTATATGCTTGTAAATGTGGATTTTGAAAATGAGAAGCTGTTTGCATATGCCATGCGTATTCGTGCTCCCAAACTGTTTGCCATGATGATCACAGCATTTGCCATTGGCGGGGCATCTCTGATATTTCAGTCCGTTATCAATAATACCATTGTGACTCCCTGCCTTTTGGGAATGAATTCCCTCTATATGCTGATTCATACGGCAGTTATCTTTGCAGCAGGATCAGGCAGTATACTGGCTGTTAATGCAAAGGCAGCCTTTGGAGTGGATTTATTGATCATGGGAACCGCTGCAACGGTGATTTACAGCACACTGTTTAGGAAAACCGGCCATAATGTGCTCTATGTACTTCTGATCGGTACTGTGCTCAATTCATTTTTCGGCAGTGTGCAGTCTGCACTTACGCGGATTATGGATCCCAATGAGTATGACAGCCTTCTTGCAGATCTGGTAGCAAGCTTTGCAAATGTAAATTCTGAAATTATGCTCATTGCGGCTTTAGTGCTGGCGCTTGTGGTGTTTGCTCTGAGGAAGGAGTTAGCACTTCTGGATGTGATCACATTGGGAAAGGATCAGGCAGTTAATCTGGGGGTAGATTATGACAGATGCATCCGTCGTCTGCTTCTTGGAGTGGCATTATTTATCGCAGTGGCTACGGCCATGGTAGGACCGGTTTCCTTTTTAGGACTGATTCTTGCGAATCTTTCCCGTCAGCTTCTAAAGACTTACCGCCACAGCCAGTTGATTTTAGGCTCCGTATTTTTTGGGATCATCATCCTGGTGGGCGGGCAGCTGATCGTGGAGCAGGTATTTACCTATACAGTACCGGTAAGTGTTTTTATTACATTTTTTGGCGGCATTTATTTTCTATATCTGCTGCTTACTGAAAGGAGGCGTCGCGGCCTGTGAGAATTAGAGAACTGATTAAAAAATATGATGGAAAAACAGTGGTGGATTCGGTCAGCTTTCAGATCCCCAGGGGAAAGGTAACTTCCTTTATCGGCCCGAACGGAGCAGGCAAATCTACGGTTATGGGAATGATTTCCAGACTGCTTCAGAGAGACAGCGGGCTGATCGAGTTTGAGGGGAAGGATATCAAAGGCTGGAGGAGCAGGGAGTTGTCCAGACGGCTTGCAATCCTGACCCAGAGCAACCAGATCCAGATGAAACTTACCGTAGAAGAGCTGGTGGCATTTGGGCGTTTTCCCTATTCCGGAGGCCGTTTGACGGATGAGGATAAACGGATAATTGACCGGGCGATTTCCTATATGGAACTGGAGGCCTTCAGGGAGCGGTTCATAGATGAGCTGTCCGGAGGCCAGCGCCAGAGAGCCTATATTGCCATGGTAATTGCTCAGGATACAGAATATATTCTGTTGGACGAACCCACTAACAACCTGGATATTTACCATGCCACGAATCTGATGAAAATGGTGCGCCGTCTCTGTGATGAGCTGGGAAAAACAGTAGTGCTGGTGCTTCATGAGATTAATTATGCGGCCTTTTACTCTGATTATATCTGCGCATTTGCAGATGGAAGAGTAGAAAAATTTGGAAAAGTAGAAGAGGTTATCACAAAAGAGACTTTGTCAAAACTGTACAGGGTAGAGTTTGAGATTATGGAGATTGAGGGAAAACCTCTTTCAATCTGGTATTAAAAAAAGAAAACAGGAGAAATTGAAAATGAAGAAAACAGGATTATTGATACTTGCTGCGGTTATGGTGCTGGGGCTTTCCGCCTGCTCCGGTTCAAATGAGACAAATCAAAGCCAGACGGAGGCTGTTACAAAGGCAGAACCGTCGGTTGTTACCATTAAAACCTTAAATGGAGATAAGAAGGAGGTGGATTTGGAGGTTCCCTTTGACCCAAAGAGGGTTGCTGTGATGGATATGGCGGCGCTGGACATTTTAGAACAGCTGGGACTGGAAGAACGGGTAGTGGGCGCTTCCGATACTTCCTTAGATTATCTTGAAAAATATATGGAAAAAGAGCAGGTTGCAGCTCTCGGCACGATTAAGGAGGCGGATATGGAGGCAGTGATGGCCAGTGAGCCGGATGTGATTTTTATAGGCGGCAGACTGGCAAAGTCTTATGATGCTTTAAGCGAGATCGCTCCTGTCGTGTATCTGTCCATAGATACCCAGCTTGGAACATTGGAAAGTGTCCGAAAAAATGCCGGGATCATTGCGTCCATATTTGGATTGGAGGAGCAGGCAGACCAGCTGCTTGAGGGATTTGAGGAACGGCTTGCAGTGCTGGCTGGATTTTCAACGGATAAGACAGCGATTGTGGGGATGGTTACAAGCGGAGGTTTTAATGTTCTTGGGAATGACGGCAGATGCTCCCTGATCAGCCGGGAAGCCGGATTTGAGAATATTGGAGTTGATGCAGAGATTGACACATCAACTCATGGAAATGAAGCATCCTTTGAGTTTGTTGTGGAAAAGGAGCCGGATTATGTGTTTGTACTGGACCGGGATGCTGCAGTGGGAACAGAGGGCGCGAAGCTTGCACAGGAGATTATGGAAAATGAGCTGATAATGGGAACAGAAGCGTATCGGAATGGAAATCTGATTTATCTGTCCAATCCGGCTGTATGGTATACCGCAGAGGGCGGTATCCGTGCTCTGGATCAGATGATCGGGGATCTGGAATTTGCACTGTTAAAATAAAGTTGTAATAGCCGGTTTTTTGTACTATAATAGGCGGGATACTTAATAGTTAGAAAGGACAGAGCAGATGAATTACAAGATGATTCTGGCCTATGACGGTACCCGGTACAATGGCTGGCAGAAGCAGGGAAATACAGACCGGACCATTCAGGGAAAATTAGAGCAGATTCTTACCAGGATGGCAGGCGGACCCATAGAGGTTTTCGGCTCCGGGCGCACGGACAGGGGTGTTCATGCGGAAGGTCAGACAGCAAATTTCCATTTAAAGCAGACAGAAGAATATGAAGACAAAAGTTTACAGATTCTGGAATATATCAACACCTACCTTCCTGAGGATATTGCGGTTCTTTCCTGTGAGGCAGTACCGGAACGCTTTCACAGCCGTTTAAGCGCAGCGAGAAAGACGTACCGTTACCAGATTGAGATGAGCCCTAAAAAGAACGTATTTCAAAGAGATTATTATTATGGTCTTGGTTGCAGGCTGGATCAGAAAAAAATGGAAGAAGCGGCAGCGTTTCTTATCGGAACCCATGATTTTAAGAGTTTTTGCGGCAACAGCCGGATGAAAAAATCAACCGTCCGCCGGATAGACTCCATTGAATTTGAAGCAGCGGGAGAGAGCCGCCTGCATATCCGCTATACAGGAAATGGCTTTTTGCAGCAGATGGTTCGGATTCTTACAGGAACGCTCATCGAAGCAGGGCTGGGAAAGAGAGAGCCTGAGCAGATGAAGGCCGTTCTGGAAGCCCTGAACCGCCAGGCAGCAGGGTTTACGGCTCCGGCTCAGGGGCTTTTTCTGGAAAAGGTTGAATATGGTGAGGGAAAATGACAGAATTTCTGGTAAAACATTTTGTAAAAGGATATGAAAATACGGAAAAAGATGAGGTGCGGACTTCCTACGGCATTTTAGCGAGTATCGTAGGAATCTTCTGCAATCTTCTTCTCTTTGGAGCCAAGCTTTTTATCGGGCTTCTGGTAAACAGCGTTTCTGTTATGGCAGATGCATTTAACAACCTGTCCGATGCGGCCTCCTCCATCATCGGCTTTATCGGCGTGAAGATGGCAGGTAAGCCGGCCGATGCGGATCACCCCTTTGGACACGGAAGAATTGAATATATTTCTGCTTTTATCGTGGCATTTCTGGTCATCCAGGTGGGCTTTTCTCTGTTTAAAACATCTGTGGGAAAGATCCTTCACCCAGAGCCTATGACCTTTAAATGGATTTCGGTAGTGATTCTGATTTTATCAATCTGCGTGAAATTCTGGCTTTCCGCGTTTAACCGGAAGCTGGGAAAGCGGATCAATTCAAAGGTGATGCTTGCTACAGCTGCAGACGCAATGGGAGATGTGGTCACAACGGGAGCAGCAGCCCTGTCTCTTCTGGTATTTGGCCTCTGGAATGTAAATATTGATGGCATTACAGGTCTTATGGTGTCAGCAGCAGTGCTTTTTGCAGGCTACAATATTGCAAAGGATACGCTGGCGCCTTTGATCGGAGAAGCCATTCCTCCTGAGGTCTATGAGGAAATATCCAGCTTTGTAGAAGGGTTTGACGGTATTTTGGGTACCCATGATCTCATTGTTCACAACTACGGTCCATCCAAAAGCATGGCCTCTATTCACGCAGAGGTTTCAGCGGGCGCGGAAATTGCAGAATCCCATGCGATCGTAGACCGGATTGAGAGGGAAGCCGCCCGGAAAATGGGACTTTTGCTGGTAATCCATATGGATCCGGTAGAAACAGATAATGAGCGGTTAAATACATACAGGAAAATGCTGGAAAATGTTTTGGCAGATGTGGATGTACGTCTGTCCTTCCATGATTTCCGCATGGTAGGGAAGGATAAAAATGTCTGTCTGATTTTTGATCTGGTGATTCCAAGAGAATATAAAGACGGTGCAGTGGGAAAACTGAGAACAAGGATCAGCAATGAAATGCGCCGGAGAGATCCGGACTGCCGTTGTGCTATTACAGTAGAAAACAGCTACCGTTCAGAAGAAGGAGTAAAGTAGGGTTTCATAAAAAGCTGATCCCTGAAAGGGGATACCATTGATGAAAGAGGAATGGATACAGAAGATCGCGGAGGGAGACAGGGATACCTTCCGCGATTTTTATAAAGAGGCTGCGGGGCCGGTATACAGCTTTATCCTGTCTCTCACAAGGGATGTCCATGAGGCAGAGGATCTGATGCAGGATACCTTCTTATGCGTATGGGACAGGGCAGAGGACTATGAACCGCAGGGAAAGCCCCTGGCCTGGGTGTTTACCATAGCCAGACATCTGTGCTACATGAGATTCAGACAGCGCAGGAGGGAAACGGAGCTTTCTGAATGGGATAAAGAGGAAGAGGGGGAGGTATACGCGGCATTGGAACAGGCGCCGGAACGTAAGGTTTTGTCTGATGCTCTGGCTGCCTTAAGGGAAGAGGATCGGCAGATCGTGCTTCTTCATGCGGCAGCAGGCTTAAAACACAGGGAAGTGGCTTCAGCTTTGGGCCTTCCTCTGGCTACAGAGCTGTCAAAATACAACCGCTCCATGAAAAAGCTTCAAAAAATCCTGCAAAAATAAAAAAATACTTGACGTGACTCTATAGCTGATATATAATATATAACGTTGTATTGATGGGCTATCGCCAAATGGTAAGGCAACGGACTCTGACTCCGTCATTTTCAAGGTTCGAATCCTTGTAGCCCAGCTAAAGCATTTTTATAAAAAGTGCTTGACGAAATTTGTTATTCTGTGTATAATAATTTTCGCAGCTGCGGATGCGGCAAAGAATAATGGGCTATCGCCAAATGGTAAGGCAACGGACTCTGACTCCGTCATTTTCAAGGTTCGAATCCTTGTAGCCCAGCTGAGAAGCATATGGCGTCTCTACATAATTAAATAGTGGGCTATCGCCAAATGGTAAGGCAACGGACTCTGACTCCGTCATTTTCAAGGTTCGAATCCTTGTAGCCCAGTTGAAAAGCCTTTAGATGCAGATGCATTTGGAGGCTTTTGTTTTGCCTGAAAGTATGATATACTTACAGAATAGGAGATTTGGCCTGAGGGCCCAAAGCAGAGAGAGGCAGCTATGTATCAGTTTAAGAGCAGGATCCGGTACAGCGAAACAGATGAAACAGGACGGCTGAGCGTACCGGGAATTATCAATTATATGCAGGATTGCAGTACCTTTCAGTCAGAGGATGGCAGAATGGGAATAAGCTATCTGAAGGAGCATCATCGCGCATGGCTTCTTTCAGGCTGGCGGATCGTGATTGACCGTTATCCGAAGCTGGGGGAGGAGATTACTGCGGGAACCTGGCACTGCGGCAGCAAAGGGTTTTACGGGTATCGTGATTTTGTGCTGCTGGATCAGGAAAATAATCCTCTGGTCCGGGCAAATTCTCTCTGGTTTTTCTATGATACAGAAAAAAATATGCCGGTGCGTATCCAGCCAGAAGATATCCTTCCTTACGGAATACCGCAGCCGTCTCAGGATCTGGGAGAAGCACCCAGAAAGATTCTCATTCCGGAGAAATACGAAACAGCAGCAGCTGTAGTGATCGGCCGTCATCATCTTGACACCAATCATCATGTAAATAATTCCCAGTATGTGGAGATTGCAAAGGATGCCATCCCTGTGGGGCTTAAGATCCGTGAAATCCGGGCAGACTATAAAAAGGCAGCTCGTCTGGGCGATACGGTGATTCCCAGAATCACGCCGGCAGGCCAGGGCCAGTGGACTGTGGCCCTTGTAAATGAAACGGGAGAGCTTTATGCAGCGGTATGGCTTGGAGGACAGGAGCAGCCGGGACAGTAAAAGAGGAGCAGACATATGATAGAATTAGGAAAAGTACAGGAGCTTGAGATCGTCAGGACAAAGGAATTCGGCGTATACTTAAGCGAAAAAGCAGGAGATGAGGCAGCAGTCCTTCTTCCGAAGAAACAGGTTCCCCAGGGAGCGCAGATCGGAGATAAGGTGGAGGTTTTTGTATACAAGGATTCCTCGGATCGCTTGATCTCTACCACAGCCAGACCGAAGCTTCAGGTGGGGGAATGTGCCATTTTGGAGGTAAAGGATGTAGGAAAGATAGGAGCATTTTTGGATATGGGACTGGAAAAGGATCTGCTTCTTCCCTTTAAAGAGCAGAGCCATCCGGTGCGTCGGGGAGAAAAATGCCTGGTCTGCCTTTATGTGGACAAGAGCAGCCGTCTGGCAGCTACCATGAAGGTATATTCCCATATGAGCAATCAGTCTCCTTATAAGGCAGAGGATTGGGTGGAAGGTACGATCTATGAGATCAACGAACAGATCGGAGCCTTTGTAGCAGTGGACAACCGGTATTATGGTTTGATCCCCAAAATAGAGATGTACGGCCGTTTCAGAGAAGGCGATCAGATAAAAGCCAGAGTCATGAGGGTTCGTGAGGACGGCAAACTGGATCTGTGCGTAAGGGAAAGAGCCTATGTCCAGATGGGAGCAGATGCAGAGCAGGTTTTAAAGGTCATTGACGAATTTGACGGAGTTCTCCCTTTTAATGACAAGGCGCGTCCTGAAACGATTCTCAGGGAGTTTAACATGAGTAAAAATGCCTTTAAGCGTGCCGTGGGCCGCCTTTTAAAGGAAGGAAAGATAGAGATTACAGAAAAGACCATCCGCCGGATCTGATTGATGTGTGTTTACAGGATACCAGGATCAAACGATCACAGGGTGGAGATTACAGGGCAGTTCTAAAAGGGCTGCTCTTTTTTTACAGAAAGTCCGGACAGAAGGAGGTTTGGTTATGACAGAAAAGAAACAGCAGATCCGGGATTATCTTGCAATTACCGTAGGAACGATCCTTATCGCGTTTGCTATTAAAAATATTTTTGATCCTGTGAGCATGGTAACCGGAGGCGTTTCGGGCGCGGCCATTATTTTAAAAGAACTCTGGCAGGTTCCTCTGTGGCTGACTAATACGGTTTTGAATATCCCACTGTTTTTGGCTGCCTTTCGTATGATGGGCTGGCAGTTTATCGGACGCACTTTGTACTCCACGGCCATGCTGTCTGCGGCTTTGTATGTGCTTCCGGAGATGGGACTTGTGAAGGAAGATATGATTTTATCGGCTCTTTTTGGCGGTGTTCTCAGCGGCGTGGGGACAGGGCTTGTATTCCTTGGAGGCTGTACCACAGGCGGAACGGATATGCTGGCCGTGCTGATCCGGGGAAGGCTGCGCCACTATTCATCGGCACAGATCATGCAGGTTTTGGACGGAGGTATTGTAGCAGCCGGCGCTCTTGTGTTCGGGATCAGGCCTTCTTTATATGCGATGATCGCCATTGTCTGCGTATCCAGAGTTACGGATCGCCTGATCGAAGGAATGAAGTTTTCAAAAGAGGCCTGGATCATTTCAAAACAGGACAAAGAGATTGCGGAAGCGGTGATGGAACGCCTGGGAAGAGGAGTTACCAGCATAAAAGCAGTGGGTATGTATTCAAAAGAAGAGAAAAACCTGCTGTTTTGCGTGGTTTCTCCCAAGGAAATTGTAAAAATCAAGTCAATTGTGCGTGAGTTTGATCCGCATGCGTTTTTTGTTGTCAGCGACGCTCGTGAAGTTTTCGGGGAAGGGTTTATCGAGAAGGAAGACAGGATAACATAATAAACAAAATTTTTTCAGAAAATATTGGAATGTGTTGACAGATTGGATATTTTTTTTATTCGATATACAATTTAGCTAAAACACAAAATTGAACTTTGTGGATTTACAATATGGATTAAAAAGGGACTTTCATGTATGATATAGGCAAGTCGCAAATGAGTTTACAAAAACCCAATTCAGGAGGAAATTATAATATGGCAAGCTTATCCCTTAGAAATGTTACCAAGAAGTACCCCAACGGTTTCGTTGCTGTTAAGGACTTTAACCTTGAGATTGCAGATAAGGAATTTATCATCTTCGTAGGTCCGTCCGGCTGCGGTAAGTCCACCACCCTTCGTATGATCGCAGGTCTGGAGGATATTTCCTCTGGTGAGCTGTACATCGACGGCAAGCTGGTAAATGACGTTGAGCCAAAGGACAGAGATATCGCGATGGTATTCCAGAACTACGCTCTGTATCCTCATATGTCCGTATATGACAACATGGCATTCGGCCTGAAGTTAAGAAAGACTCCAAAGGATGAGATCGATAAGAAGGTTCATGATGCAGCCAAGATCCTGGATCTGGAGCATCTGTTAGACCGTAAGCCAAAGGCTCTGTCCGGCGGTCAGAGACAGCGAGTTGCTATGGGTCGTGCGATTGTCCGCAGTCCTAAGGTATTCCTGATGGATGAGCCTCTGTCCAACCTGGATGCAAAGTTAAGAGGACAGATGCGTGTTGAGATTTCCAAGCTGCATCAGAGACTGGAAACAACGATTATCTACGTTACACATGACCAGACCGAGGCTATGACACTGGGTACCAGAATCGTTGTTATGAAGGACGGCGTGGTACAGCAGGTAGACAGCCCTCAGAATCTGTATGACAGACCATGCAACAAGTTCGTTGCAGGTTTCATCGGCGCTCCTCAGATGAACATGATCGATGCTCAGGTTGCAAAGGCTGGTTCTGACATTACCTTATCCTTCGGCGGTCACACAGTAGCGCTTCCTGCTGCAAAGGGCAAGGGCTTAGAAGAGGGCGGCTACATTGGAAAGACCGTTACTCTGGGTATCCGTCCAGAGGATCTGCATGATGAGGAAGCATTCCTTGAGGCAAATCCAAAGAGCATTTTCCAGGCTGAGATCCGTGTATACGAGATGTTAGGTTCTGAGGTTCTTCTGTACTTCGATATCGATGATGCTAACTTTACTGCAAAGGTAAATCCTCGTACAACTGCAAGACCTGGCGATTCCATCAAGGTTGCTATGGATCTGGATAAGGTACATATCTTCGATAAGGAAACAGAGAAGGTAATCATCAACTAATAGGGCAGCAGATTTCATAAATGAAAAAATCTGATTGTAAAAAAAGGCAGGAGAGGTGACAACTCTCTTGCTTTTTTTGTAATTTTGCATTAAAATATGAAAATAGAGAAAGTGGAAACTTTTGAAATACGTCAAAAAGGAGAGTATGGAATGATTTCAAATCAGATACTCCAGACTACACTGGATGGATTAAAAGCAATCACAAGAATTGATTTAGGTATTTGCGACACAGAAGGAAAGGTGCTGGCATCCACCTTTACAGACGCGGAAGAGTCAGAAAGTTCGATCCTGGTATTTGTGGATTCTCCGGCAGACAGCCAGGTGATCCAGGGATACCAGTTCTTTAAGGTATTTGACGAGCATCAGCTTGAGTATATCCTGCTTGCAAAGGGAGCCAGCGATGATGTATATATGGTAGGAAAGCTGGCTGCATTCCAGATCCAGAACCTTCTGGTGGCCTATAAGGAGCGCTTTGATAAGGACAACTTTATCAAGAACCTGCTCCTTGACAATCTGCTGTTAGTAGATATCTATAACCGTGCCAAGAAGCTTCATATTGAAACAGATGTGAAGCGCGTGGTATTTATCATTGAAACACACAATGAAAAGGATGTAAATGCTCTTGAGACCGTGCGCAGCCTTTTTGCATCCAAGACAAAGGACTTCATTACAGCAGTGGATGAGAAGAATATTATCCTTGTAAAAGAGGTTCGTCAGGGAGAGTCTTACGGAGAGCTGGACAAGACTGCCAACACAATTTTGGATATGATGAATACGGAGGCTATGACAAAGGTTCGCGTATCCTATGGTACGGTGATCAATGATATTAAGGAAGTGTCACGTTCCTACAAGGAGGCCAAGATGGCCCTTGATGTAGGCCGCATCTTCTATGCAAACAAAAATGTAATCGCTTACAGCAATCTGGGTATCGGCCGTCTGATCTATCAGCTTCCCATCCCGCTGTGCAAGATGTTTATCCGCGAGGTATTTGACGGCAAGTCACCGGATGAGTTTGACGAGGAGACCCTGGCTACGATCAACAAGTTCTTTGAGAACAGCCTGAACGTATCCGAGACTTCCAGACAGCTGTATATCCACAGAAATACCCTGGTTTACCGTCTGGATAAGCTGCAGAAGAGCACCGGACTGGATCTTCGCGTATTTGAGGATGCCATTACCTTTAAGATCGCGCTTATGGTAGCCAAATACATGAAGTATATGGAAAGCCTGGATTATTAAAATGAGGTCGGGGAAATGATAGAACTCAGTCATGTGAACAAGGTCTACAGCGAGGGAAACCGGGCTGTGAAGGATCTGAGCCTGACCATAGATGACGGAGAATTTGCCTTTATCGTAGGACGAAGCGGCTCCGGAAAGAGTACGTTTTTAAAGCTCCTTTTAAAGGAGCTTGAGCCTACTTCCGGGCGGATTGTGGTCAATGATATGGATCTGGGGAAGATGCCCCGAAGATATGTTCCGAAATACCGGAGAAAATTAGGTGTGGTCTTTCAGGATTTCCGTCTCCTGAAAGACCTTACTGTCTTTGAAAACGTTGCATTTGCTCAGAGAGTCATCGGCGTGCCGGGAAGGGTGATCCGTGACACCGTGCCCGAGATGCTGCGTCTTGTGGGGCTTTCTGCCAAATACAAGGCATATCCGGCTCAGCTTTCCGGAGGAGAGCAGCAGCGCGTGGCCATTGCAAGGGCATTGATCAACCGGCCGGAGGTTCTTCTGGCAGATGAGCCTACAGGCAATTTAGACAGCTTTAACGCCCATGAAATTATGCATCTGCTGGAGGAGATCAATCAGCGTGGAACCACGATGATCGTGGTGACACACAGCCATGAGATGGTGCAGCAGATGAAAAAACGGGTCATTACCATGGAACGCGGGGCAGTGATTCAGGATGAAGGCGGATCCAGATAAGAAAATGAGGCGCTTAAGCGTCCGGACGGGTCTGCCGGAAAGGCATAATGATTAAAAATGAGTACATTCTGGTATTGCCTGAAACAGGGCATTGCTAATATATGCAGAAATATTTTGTTTTCGCTGGCATCCATAGCGACGATTTCTGCATGTATTTTTTTATTCTGCCTTTTTTTCTCACTGGCAGCCAATGTGATCCATGGCGCCAGGACAGCCCAGGAAACGGTGGGAATCTCTGTCTTTTTCGATGAGGGGATGACAGAGGATGAAATTCTGGCAGCGGGAGAAGAAATAAAAGGCTGGAAAGAGGTGCGTCAGGCAGAGTACACCTCAGCCGAGGAAGCCTGGGATACATTTAAGGCTCAGTACTTTGAGGGAGCCGAAGATTTGGCCGAAGGGTTTGAAAACGATAATCCTCTGGCAAATTCTGCTTCCTTTGAGATTTTTTTAAACGATATTTCCGATCAGGAGTCGGTTGCAGACCGCCTGGAGGCCATGGATGGGGTGCGCCGGGTGCGGTATTCCAGTACCCTGGCAGCAGGATTTACAAGCGTTGGAAAGATGATCGGATTGATTTCGGCTCTGATCATCGGCGTGCTTCTTGCGGTAGCTGTTTTTTTGATCAGCAATACTATTTCTGTGGCAGCGGCATTCCGCAGGCGGGAAAATGAGATCATGCGCTATATAGGAGCCACTAACTTTATGATACGGGCGCCCTTTCTGGTAGAAGGCCTGCTTCTGGGATTTCTGGGAGCTCTTGTGCCTCTTGGGGGCATATGGGTTCTCTATGAAAAAGGAATGTTGTATCTGGAAGAAAATTATTCCATGATCACAGGTCTGGTTGAGCCCCTTGCGCTGGGAACCATATTCCCCTATATGACAGGGGGAGCTTTAATGTTAGGCGTCGGAATCGGACTTTTAGTAAGCTTTGTGACGATCCAGCGCCATCTGAGAGTTTAGGCAGGATAAACGAGGGCATATGAGAAAAAAGAAGATAGCGGTTTTGGCAGCAGCGGCCGCCTTGACCTTGGGAACGGTATTTTCCTCCTATGCCACCAGTAAGGCTATAGAGGATGCGAAGAAAAAGGTTTCTTCCATGGAGGAGGAAAAGAAAAAGGTAGAGTCTACTTTAAAGGAGCTGGAGGGAAAGAAGTCAGATATAGCGGCCTATGTAAAGGAGCTGGATCGAAATCTGTCCGCCCTGGCAGGGGAGCTTACAAAGCTGGAGGGAGATATTTCCCAGAAGGAAGAGCAGATAGAGGAAGCGAAAGTGGAGCTGGAAACAGCCAAAATTACGGAGAACCGCCAGTATGAGGACATGAAGCTGCGGATCCAGTATATGTATGAAAATGGTCAGACTGGCCTGTTGGAGTCCATGATGCAGTCAGAGAGCATTGCAGAGCTTTTAAACCGGGCAGAGTATGCCAGCCAGATTACCTCCTATGACAGGAAAATGCTGGAGGAGTACAGAAAAACCAGGCAGGAGGTGGCTTTAAAGGAGGAAGCTCTTAAGACGGAGCATCAGGAGCTTCTTACCCTTCAGGATTCCACGAAGGCAAAGCAGAGCTCGGTAAAGACACTGATGGCTTCCAAGGAGGCAGAGCTGGCTTCCTATGAGACGAAGATCGCTTCTGCACAGGGAGAGATTGACCAGTATAATGCGGATATCAAAGCCCAGGAGGAGCATATGGCCCGTGTGGAGGCGGAGATACGGAGAAAGGAAGAGGAAGCCAGAAAAGCAGAAGAAGCCAGAAGGGCAGAAGAAGCCAAGAAAAATCAGTCTTCTGCCGGTGGGGATAGTACGGTAAAAAAAGGGAACACTAATTTTATATGGCCCTGTCCTGCAAGCGGACGGATTTCATCCGCGTTTGGGGACCGGAGCTCACCGACCGAGGGAGCTTCTACCAATCATAAGGGAATTGACATTCCGGCGCCGTCCGGTTCCTCTATTGTGGCGGCAGCAGATGGCAAGGTAGTGATCTCTACATACAGCTATTCGGCCGGAAATTATATTATGATCGATCATGGCGGCGGGCTTACTACTGTATATATGCACTGCTCTCAGCTTCTCGTGAAGGAAGGGGAGACTGTAAAACAGGGACAGACTATTGCAAAGGTAGGATCGACAGGATATTCCACAGGGCCTCATCTGCATTTTGGCGTCCGGTCCGGCGGAAGCTATGTAAATCCTTCCGGTTATGTAAGTCCATAAAGGGGCATACAGTGTAACAGGACAGAGAGGCCCCTTAAAGGCCAGATAGGAGACAAAAAGTGGAAGATCAAAGATATGACAGACAAAGCGAGAGAGGAAAGGCGGCAGGAAGCCAGAACCGGTTCTGGATGGGAGTTCTTACGGGAGCTCTCGTCATGGCGTTTGTGGGGCTGATCATCGTAGGTATGTCTGCGGGAATCTACCTGTTCGGACGGCGGGTGATCAGCCGTCAGCCTCAGCCCGGCGCTCCCTCTATTACGGAGGAGCCTGCAAAGAGAGTGGACTTTGAGCAGGTGACCTCAAAGATGGAGATGATCCAGCAGATCATAGACCAGGTATTTCTTTATGACGAGGACGCTCAGAATGTAGAGGATTTTATCTACCGCGGTATGATGGCAGGCCTGGATGATCCCTATTCTGTATATTATTCCGAAGAGGATTATAAGCTGATGCAGGAAAGCACCAGCGGCACCTATTCCGGAATCGGGGCTATGATCAGCCAGAACCGCACTACCGGCCTTTGTACGGTGGTAAAGGTATTTGACGGCTCTCCGGCTCTGGAGGCAGGGATGCGGCCGGGGGATGTGGTCTATAAGGTAGAAGATACGTTAGTAGCAGGGGAAAGCCTGGATGTGATCGTGAGCAATTATGTAAAGGGAGAAGAAGGAACTCCGGTGCAGATTACCGTATACCGGGCAGACGAGGACGCCTATGTGGATCTGACTCTTACCAGAAAGAAAATAGAGGTTCCTACTGTGGAGTCCCGGATGCTGGATGAAACAACAGGTTATGTGGCTGTGAGCGAATTTGATCTGATTACAGTAGATCAGTTTAAAACAGCCATTGATGACCTGACGGCAGAGGGAATGAAGCAGCTGGTGATCGATCTGCGGAATAATCCCGGAGGTATATTAGACAGCGCCGTAGCCATGGTGGACTATCTGATCCCGGATGATATGATGGATTTTAAGAAGGGAGAGGGAAAATCGCTCATTGTTTATACGGCTGACCGAAACGGAGAAGGGGAAACCTATACCGCTTCCGATGGCCATGCGGTGGATCTTCCTATCGCCATTCTGGTAAATGGTGATTCTGCAAGCGCTTCGGAGGTGTTTACAGGTGCGATGAAGGATTATGGAAGAGCAGTCGTGGTAGGAACTACCAGCTACGGAAAGGGAATTGTTCAGAATCTCATTCCTCTGGGAGATGGTTCTGCCATTAAGCTTACGACCGCCCACTACTATACGCCGAGCGGATTGACCTTCATGAAAACGGAAGTGTGCAGGATGTGGAGGTTCCTTTGGATGAATCCTTAAGAACGCAGGCAGTGATCCGCCCGGAGGATGACAATCAGCTTAAAAAGGCTGTGGAGGTTTTAAATAACGGGCAGTAGGATGAAAATAAAAACGGCAGTGCCGGACGGACTTGAAAGGAAGTCCTACGGTACTGCCTTTTTTATGTTTTTTGGCGGATGGGTTGCTGTACGGTTTATGCATTCTTTGAGAAATACTCCCGCGTCAGCCGAATTACCGTTCCGGACAGCAGGAAGACAGCAATCAGGTTGGGAATGGACATAAGGCCGTTAAAGGTATCGGCAATGCTCCACAAAAGCCCCAGATCCATAGTAGCTCCGGGAATGGATACCAGAGCGTAGATTACCATAAAGGGCTTTATAAAGGCTGCGGAAAGGAGAAATTCCACACATCTTGCGCCGTAAAGCCCCCAGCCTAAAATGGTGGAGAAGGCAAAGCAGCACATGGCGATCGCGGTAAAAATGGACACCCAGTTTCCGTAGGTAGAGGTAAAGCCCAGGATCGTAAGCTCTGCTCCGGCATCCTGTCCATAGGTTATGGGAATACCGCTGCAGAGAATTACCAGAGCAGTAAGGGTACAGATCACAATGGTATCTGCAAATACCTCAAAAATACCAAACATACCCTGATGGACAGGATCATCTGTATCCGCACAGGCGTGGGCAATAGAGCCTGTACCAAGTCCGGCCTCATTGGAGAAGATGCCTCTGGAAACGCCGCGCTTCATACTGGTAAAGAAGCTTCCTACCACTCCGCCGGTGACAGCAGAAGGAGAGAATGCTCCCTGGATGATTGAGGAAAATACGCCGGGAACATTTTCCAGATGGAAAAATACCACGCCAAAAGACAGAAGAATGTAGAGCAGAGCCATGAAAGGAACCAGCTTTTCCGCTACACTTCCGATGCGCTTGATGCCGCCAAGGAGCACCAGAGCGACAGAGGAAGCCAGAAGGATGCCCATAGCCAGATTAAAGGTACCGACAGCAGAGTCAGGCAGGATGCCGTAGCCTGTGAGGGCAGACCGGACAGCCGTTGTGATGGTGTTGACCTGAGTGGCATTTCCGGTTCCGAATACAGTAAGGATACCGAAAATGGAAAAAAGATAGGCGAGCCACATCCATTTTTTCCCAAGCCCATTTTTGATATAGTACATGGGACCTCCGGCCAGATCGCCGTCCGGATTAGTTTCCCGGAAATGAACCGCCAGAGTAACCTCGGAAAATTTGGTGCACATTCCTAAAAATGCGGAAATCCACATCCAGAATACAGCGCCCGGACCGCCGATGGCAATAGCTCCGGCTACACCGGCGATATTTCCCGTACCCACAGTAGCCGCAAGGGCAGTACAGACTGCCTGGAAGGGGGTAATGGCGCCTTCGGAGGCATCTTTTTTGCTGAACATGCGGCCCAGAGTGGTGCGGATGGCATAGGGAAAGCGGCGGATCTGGATAAAACGGGTGCGAAGGCTTAAGAAAAGTCCTACTCCGATGATGCAGATCATGGCCGGTACTCCCCAGATAAAGCTGTTTACAGCTGTGTTTACGGAAGTAATAAATTCGATCATGATTATCCTTTTTAACCCTTTCTTTTGTACTGCATTTCATTATAATGGTAAAGTTTGCTTTATGTCAAACGATATAAAAGAAAAAGGGATATTTATACAACCTTAATACAGGCATTATGGATACTTATGCCGCTTTTATACAGCACAGGGTATAATAAAATAAAAAAGCAGAAGTAAGGGGATGTGAAGAGGATGAAAGAAATTATTCTGCTGGGTGCTTTGGCTGTACTGTATAAAATAGGCGGCCGTCTGTTTGACAGGCTGGATCATTTCTTCGAAGGACTTATGCCGCCTCGGGAGTCTTCGTATGAGCCTGAGGAAAGAAATCTGGAAGACGGTTGGAAAATAGAAAAAATGAAACATGCATAAAGGATGTATAAAGAAAATCGCTCCGCCGGTTGTTGGCGGAGCGATTTCATGTTACACTAAAAAGGCACGGTTTTGGAAAAGATTCCTGGCCGTAGATCTTTGTACAAAAAGGGGAATTTGATTATGCCAGTGTTTGATTTTAACCATACGCCGGAAACGGAAGATACAAAGGGAGCAGAGTGTACATACAGTATTTTTTATTCGGATGCTCCTCAGGCAGCGCCGGAGCAGCCGATTCTGGTATTAGACACAAAAGGACAGCAGTGGGAGCATCACACCTGCGGTCTCTTTACCAATCCTGTAAGGGGAACTGCTTTTGAGTTTAAGGATGGAGGCGAAACGGTCAGTGGAAATATTTTAAAAATAGACGCCCGGTTTGTAAGCCTGATCCGGTGGCTGGGGGAAAACCATATCAATGTGCGTCTGTCCGGAGAGAACAGGGAGGAAGGCTATTCCGTTTACCGCATCCGTGAAACAGCCTTTGGGGGAGGAACCAAGCTTTCAGCAGAGGACGGCTTTTTGCAGTTTATGATTGAGCGTCTGTTTGCCAGCAGTGCGCCTTCTGAGACAGAGGAGGAAGAGGAAACTGAAGAAGGAGATGATATGAAGCTTACCAGTCTCCAGAGCATTACGGATTTTATGACCTGTGCAGGAAAGACCCTTCCGGATCACATCCGTCTCTGGGCAAGAAGAAACCTGGCAGTGGCAAAGTCACATGAGGTATCCCCGGAGGAGCGCCGCCATGCTCAGAGAGCGCTGTCTATTATGATGAACGTGCGGTGGAAGCATGATTATTTTGAAGCCATTGATCCGGTAGAGGCAAGACGGATTTTAGATGAAGAGCTTTACGGCATGGAGCGGGTAAAGCAGAGGATTATAGAAACCATTATCCAGATCAACCGAACTCACACGCTGCCCGCATACGGCCTTTTGCTGGTGGGGCCTGCGGGTACGGGAAAATCCCAGATCGCTTATGCGGTGGCAAGAATCTTAAAGCTGCCGTGGACAACTCTGGATATGAGCTCCATCAATGACCCGGAGCAGCTGACAGGAAGCTCCAGAGTCTATGCCAACGCAAAGCCGGGAATTATCATGGAGGCATTTTCCATGGCAGGAGAGTCCAATCTTGTATTTATCATCAATGAACTGGACAAAGCGGCTTCCGGAAAAGGAAATGGAAATCCGGCAGATGTGCTTTTAACCCTGCTTGACAATCTGGGCTTTACGGATAACTACATGGAATGTATGGTGCCTACCTCAGGCGTATATCCCATTGCCACAGCTAACAATAAGGAGCAGATCAGCGCACCATTAATGTCCCGTTTTGCGGTGATCGATATTCCGGACTATACATTGGAAGAAAAAAAGATCATTTTCTCAAAATTTGCTCTGCCAAAGATCCTGCGCCGCATGAGCCTGCGCAAAGAGGAGTGTATCCTGACCGAAGAGGCTCTTGATACCGTAGTGGAGCTTTATTCAGATACGAGCGGAATCCGTGATCTGGAGCAGGCTGCGGAGCATATCGCTGCCAATGCCCTGTATCAGATCGAGGTGGATCATCTTGGAAAGGTGGTATTTGACGGAAAAATGATCCGGGAGCTTTTGGGATAATAACCTTTAGTCTGCCTCGTCCTTTTCCGGCTCAAGGAGTTTTAAAAGAGTTTCATTCAGAGCCCGGGCCTGTTCGGCCAGCTCCCGTATGCAGGAGATTTCCGGAACCTCAATATCATGGATCAGGGTATTGCGCATTTTTCTAAGAAATGCAATCTGATTCAGGCTGTCTTTGTCAAAAAGCCCGGTCCGTTTCAGGGCGTTGATATTAAAGACGCTTAAGGAACGGGAGCTGCGCTTGGTGGTGCGGTTTAAAAGCGCTTCCAGGGGAACCCATTGACTGAAAAAGGCGCTGATGGCTTTCAGACGTTCCTCATCCTCTTTAGAGCCGGCTGCCTTTAAGGACTGGTAGGCCAGATACCGCTTTTCATTTCCGCTGATGATCTGGTCAATAATCTGCTGAGAAATGTTCCGTTTGTCCTTTTCAAATTTAACTGCCTTTAAAATAGGGCCCATGTACTTTACGTCCAGCAGCTTCAGGCTGGACAAAAGCCGGAAGAGCAGCTCAATATTTCCCATCCGCAGTTCGATATCCTCCGGGCGGAAATTGTTGCTGAGGTAATTGTAAAGATAGGAAGCCAGCTCGTATTGGTTGTTAAAAACAGCATTTTTGCTGCGGATCCGTTCATTTCCTGCAGCCTGCAGGCGCTCCAGGGCGATTTCTCCTGCAAGGACAAGACCGTTTAACTCGTCTAGGATGGCAAGCTCTTCTTTGGAAAGCGTACCCTGAAGGGGTTTGTAGATTAAGTCATGTTCTACCTCAGACCAGGCGTGCATCAGGACGGACGCTACCTGAATTTCGATTCTGGCCCGGCAGTAGCGTTTTTCTGAGGGTTGTACCAATTCTTCTCTCAGATAGACACGGTAGTGGTTGGCCCAGTAGCCGGAAAAACGCTTATGATAAGTAGGAGGCTTTGACTGCTCCGGGAACTGCTTGCTTTCCAGAATGTGGAACTGATCCCGGATCAGCTGGTCTGCCTGAAGGCGGTCTCCGGGGAAATAGAGGGAAACCCGGACACCGCAGAGATCGGCGATGTCCTCATAGATTTCCTTTATATTCCGGTAAGGAACCGGGCGCTTGGCATTGCGGTGGAGAACCTTGCTTTTTAAGCGTCCCGGATTTTTGGCCCGGTAGGTAACCATGGCCCGGATACCGGAGGAGCGCAGCACAGCCTCCAGCTGACCGGCTGCAAGACGGCCTACAGATTCATAGTAGTTAAATTTCTTTTTGTAGTTGTCAATAAACTGGTTGATCAGGTCCATTGATTTCTCCTTTTTGCGGGCTTTATCGGCGGAAATGCTCTGCTTTAATCAGATGGTTTCATCATATCATAGGAGAAATGGGAGTGCAAGCAGACCGGTTTTTGAGTTTTTGCATTTTGCATTTTATCGTGTCAGCTTCTTTTCCACACAGGCAATGGCCTGATATAAAAGCCAGGACAGCAGGCACAGAATCATGATGGAGGTCATAAGCACCGTCATGGTAAAGGTCTGGGCGGAGTAGGTGATCAGATATCCCAGTCCTGCCCGTGCGGAGAGAAATTCACCAATGATGACGCCGACCAGGCACAGGCCGATATTGACCTTCATGTTATTGATCACCATGGGGAGGGAGCCTGGCAGAAGAACCTTAAGGAGTACGTCTGTTCTGGTTCCTCCAAGGGAACGGATCAGGCGTATTTTGTCTTCATCGGTCTGACAGAAACCATTGTACAGAGTAAGGATCGAGCCAAAGAGAGCCACGGAAACGGCCGCTGTGACAATGGTGGTGGTATTATTTCCCAGCCATACGATTAAAAGCGGAGCCAAAGCGGATTTGGGCAGACTGTTTAAAAGAACTAAGAATGGCTCTAAAACGCTGGCAGCAGAGGGACTGGTCCAGAGAAGAAGGGCACAGACCAGACCGGCTGCGGTACAGACAGCAAAGCTTATAAGCGTCTCCATGAGGGTAACGCCTGTGTGGAGAAAGATGGTTCTGTCGGCAGTCATAGAAATCAGGCATTTGAAGATCAGGCTTGGACTGCTGAAAATAAACCGGTCGATGAGACCTAAGCCGGCTGACAGCTCCCATAAAGACAGAATCAGAATCAGAAGAAGGATGCGCCAGATACGGATCATACTCCGTCGGCGCAGCTGGTCGGCCAGGTATTCCTGCTGGGCTAACGAGGGGGAGAGTAAGGGATTATTCATCTGTTTTCAGCTCCTTCCATACAGCGTTGAAATATCCGGAAAATTCAGGACAGTTACGTCTTTTTAAAGGTGTTGCACAGTCAGCCGGGAAATGGATGGGAAGGATTTTTTTGATCCGTCCGGGCCGGGGTGTGAGTATGATGATCCGGTCTGCGATGCTGATGGCTTCTGAAAGATCGTGGGTCACAAGAACGGCTGTTTTTTTAGTGCTCCGTAAGATAGAACTGATATCGTCACATACAGAAAGCCGTGTCTGGTAATCCAGAGCAGAAAATGGCTCATCTAAAAGAAGAAGATCCGGTTCCAGCGCCAGAGTACGGATCAGAGCGGCCCGCTGGCGCATTCCTCCGGAAAGCTCAGAGGGCCGGGCGTGTTCAAAGCCTTCAAGGCCGTAGGCTGAGAGCATTTCCTTTAAGCGGGCAGTTGTCTTTGGGGTAAGGCGGTTCTGGATTTCCAGTCCCAGAGATACATTGGATAAAATATCCCTCCACGGAAAAAGATGATCCTTTTGGAGCATATAGCCGGTATCAGACGGCGATTGGCGCAGCGGATGGCCGTCTAAGAGGATCTGCCCCGTATCAGGTTTGGACAAACCGCAGAGAAGAGAAAGAAGGGTGGATTTTCCGCAGCCGGACGGGCCGACCACGGCTGCAAATTCACCGGGAGACAGGGAAAATGATATATCAGAAAGAGCCAGCGTTTCTCCTTCCAGCGTATGGTAGGAAAAGCTGACTCCGTTTACATCCAGTTTGGGTGTCATTTTGTAAAATCTCCTTTCACCTAAGTACGTCTTTGATGTAGTATACGCGAAAGGAGACAGGATGGTTCAGATCTGGTTTACTGGGAAGCAGCGCTTTCGGATGGAACTGTTTCCGGTGCTGCCGGGGCAGAGGCATCTGCGGCCGCTTCATTCTGTGTATAGCTCCAAGTCACGGGAGTGGGCCGTGAGGCATCAAAGATCTGAGAAGCGTCAAAGAGATCGGACAGCCGTTTTTTGGATGGATCCGTCTGGATCATATCCTCGTAAAGACGGTAGCCGTCCAGATTCCGTCTGGCCATCCGCAGATGGTCGCTTCCCTTTTGGATCCAGGCGGGCTTGCTTGCGTCCACATTGCAGAAATACCGGAAGCCCTTGGAATGGAGATATTTAAAACGGTAATTATCCTCTGTATAGGGCCGCCAGTCTGCCACATCATTGCCGTTGGGATAGATGTAGATATCGGTTGGCCCGATAAGAGATTCTACCTCTGCTTCCCACTTGTCCGTATCTGTATAGAAGCGCTCGTCGCTGATCTTGAAGGTTTCTCCGGGTACGGAGGAAACGCCCATCCACAGATGGCCCCAGCTGTGGCTTGCAAGCTCCCAGCCATTGTCTTTTAAACACTGGGCTACCTTTGCAGCCTGCTCTCTATCCTGTTCATAGTTCGGACTGTCACTGTAGGAAGCAGCAGTGCGGTAGCCTAAAATTCCTTCATAGCCCGTAAAGGCGATGATCGCTCTGGCACCTTTATAGGAAAAATCGGGGTGTTCTTCGATGAAATCTTCTAAAATCGGGATTAGGTCATAAGGGCCGGTGGAAATGGAGCCGTCTTCCATGACCATTTCAGCAGTGGGTTTTCCGTCCTCTCCGATGACGATCCGGCGTGCAAAGCCGTCCTTTTCCATATAAGGATAATAGCATACGTCATCCTGGGACATGACCAGAGGTTTTTTGCCCTCAGGAAGCAGGATTTCTCCCCAGGAGAAAACGGTATTTCCATTTTCATCTGTAGTCTCAGAGGCAATATCCCGGATGCGTACCAGAACATAACCGTCCTCATAGAAAGCATCCAGCATCTTTAAAAATTCATCCTTTGTAGTCATGACGGAATTGTAGCCGGGAGTCCGGCTGTCGCCGTCAAAGGCTTTGGCAGTGTCCATGATAAGAGAATGGAAAAATACATGGGGAACGTTCTGCACATCAGCTGGTAAGAGAGAAGCCTTTGCTTCCTCATAAGATGTGATCGCTTCCAGGGCAGCGGGGTCTTCTGCCAGAGAGGAGTCTTCTTTAATGAGAGCAATGGCACGGTCGTAGTCATAGCCCGCAGCGATATATGCGGCCTGAGCAAGTGTGCCAGAGGCCGGGGAAGAGATAGGCTGTGCCGGATCTTCGGAGGTTGTTTTGGCTGTACTGGAGGAGGCGGAAGCAGATGATATGGGCTGTCTGTTTAAGACAAAGCGGGTCAGTGCAAAAACGCCTGCTGCCAGGGCTGAAAACGCCAGAAACAGTGCAAGTATAATAGGAAGATGCCGGACAAGCTTTCTTCGCTGTCTTTGGGCCTGCCGGCGTCTGAAATCATTTCGGCTCATAAGTTGTAAATCTCCTGTTTGAATGAAAGTAAAATTGTATCAATTTAATTATAACATAAAATTCAGGAAATGAAAGTGATTGAAATTTGATGGAAGCCGTGGTATGTTTAAAATAGAAATTACCCAAAAGCGGCGGTTGCTTTTTGACACAGCAGAGCCGGCTATGAAAAGGAGATAAAATTATGGCAGAAATGGTAAAAGATCCAAATTGCGCATACTGTATGCAGGGAGAGCTGGTAGCAAAATTTGCCTATCCGGTCTGCGAGATGAAGACAGGCTTTCTTTATGTATTTAAGGAGCAGAGTAAAAAGGGAAGAGTGATCCTGGCTCACAAAAAGCATGTCAGCGAGCTGATCGACTTAACAGATGAAGAGAGAAATGATTTCTTTGCAGAGGTGGCTCAGGTGGCAAGAGCCGTACACAAGGTATTTCATCCCGATAAGGTAAACTACGGCGCATACGGCGACACAGGCTGCCACCTTCATTTCCATATCGTTCCCAAATATAAGGGCGGAGAAGAGTGGGGCGGTACCTTTGAGATGAACAGCGGAAGAACCATTCTCACAGACGCTGAGTATGAGGAGATGGCAGAGGCCTTAAGACAGGCTTTAAAGGAAGTATAGGAACACATAGTATAAAATAACCTCTGGCAGCGGCAGAAGCCGCAGCCGGGGGTTTTGTCTTTTTTGATGCGACATAAAGCGTTTGTCCGGTTTCATATATTAGGCAGAGAGCAGCAATGTTTGGAGGAATCGTGTATGAAACGGACAAAAGCAGCAGGCTTTTTGCTTGCGCTTCTTATGACGGCAGGGCAGGTGACGGCAGCATTGGCTTCTGAACCGGAGCTTGCGCTTCCGGCCGGGGTGCCGGCCAGAGCGGTAAGCAGAGAAACTGCGCAGATACAGGCAGAAGCGGGAGATGCGGCAGCTTCTCAGACGGCAATCCAGATATCAGCGCCTTCAGCCGTTCTCATGGAGGCATCTACGGGGCAGATTATATATGAAAAAGGGGCGGATGATAAAAGAAATCCTGCCAGCGTTACAAAGGTCATGACGCTGATCCTGATTTTTGATGCCCTGGCAGAAGGGAAGATCCACCTTTCCGATGAGGTCGTTACCAGCGCTCATGCAAAGTCCATGGGCGGTTCCCAGGTATTTTTGGAGGAAGGGGAAACGCAGACGGTGGAAACACTGATTAAATGCATCGTGATCGCATCAGGAAATGATGCTTCTGTAGCCATGGCGGAGTATATTTCCGGTACAGAGGAGGCCTTTGTACAGCAGATGAATGAACGTGCCGAAGGTCTGGGGATGACGAAAACCCATTTTGTGGACTGCTGCGGTCTTACAGAGGATCCCTCCCATGTGACAACTGCCAGAGATATTGCTCTTATGAGCCGGGAGCTGATCGATCAGTATCCTCAGATCCACAATTATTCAACAATCTGGATGGAAAATATTACTCATGTGACAAAACAGGGGACAAAGGAATTTGGTCTTTCCAACACAAATAAACTTTTGCGGATGGCAACGAATTTTAAGGTTACCGGCTTAAAGACAGGCTCCACCTCTCTGGCAAAATACTGTCTGTCAGCTACGGCAGAGAAGGATGGGGTGCGCCTGATCGCTTCGATCATGGCTGCTCCTGATTTCAAGGCACGTTTTGCAGACGCACAGACGCTGTTAAACTATGGCTATGCAAACTGTAAGCTTTATGAGGATAAAGAGGGGATCACACTTCCGGAAATTTCGGTAGAAGGAGGAATTAAAAGCGGGGCAGAGTTGGTTTTGAACGGTACATTCAGATATCTCAGCCTTAAGGGAGAAGATCTTTCATCTGTGGAAAAGAAGCTTGTTCTCTCCGAGTCCCTTCCGGCTCCGGTGGAGCCGGGCCAGAAGGCTGGGGTGCTGGAATATCTGTTAAACGGAGAGAAGATCGGAGAGATGGATGTAGTGACCGCAGAGGCGGTGCGGGAGGCGCAGTATGGAGATTATCTGAAATGGATGATAAAAATATGGAGGCTTGAGAAAGCTTTTGACTTTTAATATGTCTCTAATGGAGGAAGCACGTGATCGGGAAGGGGACAGGTATAATGACCGCCGTTTCTTTTAAGAGTCTCTGTCTTGGCGGCGTCAATGATGTCAGGGCGCTCCATGGTGCGGATCGCAGACAGGGCAATCATCTTTCCGGCCGTCAGGAGCCCTTTATGGGCAATGGGGCTGCAGGTTTGGGCCGTCATCTGCCAGGTGTGCCCCACATTGCCCACACAGCAGGCGGCAACCCGCAGATTTAGAGTAGGAACTGCATAGCCCACATCGCCTACGTCGGTAGAGCCTGCAGTCTGGATGATATGGTTGGGATCGAAAGGATGGATCTCACTGTCTAAAGGTTTGGACAGAATTTCCTCAAGCCGGTCTTCTCCATAGATCTGAATGATTTCGTCACGGATCATTTTCCGGGCAGTATCATCATAAGAATCCAAAAACTGTCTGGCCAGCCGGTAGTCCTCCTCGGTCCATTTTGGTGCGCCTATCTCCTGCATACAGGCGTCTGCGATCTGGGCAAGGGCTTTGTTGGGGAGGTATTCCGTAAAGGCCATAGACAGATCATAATTCATGGAAGTGCCGGTCATAAGGGCGGCACCCTTTGCCACATCCACGACACGGTTGAACAGCTCTGTCAGCTGGCGGACATAAGGGGAACGCACTTCATACCGGACGGTGGAGCGGTCCTGTACCACATTGGGGGCAGTGCCGCCGGCGTCAATGTAGGCATAATGGATCCGGGCTTCCGGAATCATGTGTTCCCGCAGATAATTGCAGCCTACGCTCATCAGCTCTGCGGCGTCCAGGGCGCTTCGGCCCAGATAGGGGGCAGAGCCGGCGTGGGAAGTAAGTCCTTTAAAGTGGAAATTGGCTCCCATAATCGCGTTATTGTGGGAGTTGTCCACCTGATTGATGGAGTCCGGGTGCCAGGTATAAACAAAATCCACCTGATCGAACAGCCCGGCTCTGGCCATGAACTGTTTGGAACCGGCCCCCTCCTCTGCCGGACAGCCAAAATAGATGACTGTGCCGCTTTTTTTGAAGGTTTTCAGATATTCCTTGACGGCAATGGCGGCTGCCAGAGCTCCGGCACCCAGGGCACTGTGTCCACATCCGTGGCCAGGTGCTCCCTGGATGATAGGTTGTCTGGACGGGCAGGCAGCCGCCTGGTTTAAACCGGAAAGGGCGTCATATTCTCCCAGAATACCAACGACCGGTTTTCCGCATCCATAGGAATAAGTTCCCTGAAAACAGGTGGGGATACCGGCCAGACCGGTTTCTACCGTAAAACCTTCATCCTTCAGAAATTGGCAGAGCAGCCCGGCAGACTGATATTCATGATATGCCAGTTCGGCAAATTCCCAGATTTGATCGTTGGCCTCGATGATACGGGTTGATTTTTCTTCGATAATCTTTTCGATAAACTCCAAGGTTTTCATAGGTACTCCTTCCATATACTTATAATATTTTTCCCAGAAATTCTCTGGTTCTGGGGTTTTGCGGATTCAGGAACAGTTCCTCCGGACTTCCCTTTTCCTGAACAATGCCGTCTGCAATGAAGAAGATGCGGTCGCTGACCTCCCGTGCAAAGCCCATTTCATGAGTGACGATGAGGATGGTCATGCCGGAGCTGGCAAGATCCCGGATTACGTTCAGCACCTCTTTTACCATTTCCGGATCCAGGGCGGAGGTGGGTTCGTCAAAGAGCATGATCTCCGGCTCCATCGCCAGAGCACGGACGATGGCCAGCCGCTGTTTCTGGCCCCCGGAGAGCCGGTTGGGATATTCGTCTTTTTTGTCCGAGAGACCTACCCGTTCCAGCAGACGGAGAGCGGCGGCTTTTGCCTGCGCTTTTGGAATCTTTTTTTCCAGCACCGGGGCGAGGGTGACATTGTCTATTACCTTCAGATGGGGGAAAATGTTAAAATGCTGGAAGACCATGCCCAGATGCTGACGATATTGGTCTACGTTGACAGAACGATCCGTGATATTGGAGTTTCGGAACAGGATGGTGCCGGAGTCCGGGGTTTCCAGCAGATTCAGGCAGCGGAGAAAGGTGCTTTTTCCGCCGCCGCTGGGACCAATGATAGAGACTACTTCGCCTTCGTAAATAGTTTCAGAAATCCCTTTCAGGACTTCCAGCTTTCCAAAGGATTTTGTCAGATTGTTTACCTGGATGATGGGCCGGGCTTCGGCACAGATTTTGTTTTCAGCGTTCATTTTGTTTCATCCTCCATTCAGCATAAGCCATAATCCGGCCGAGTATTGTGGTCACCAGCAGATAGATGATGCCGGCAATGATAATGGATTCCACCTGCCGGAAGGTAACGGAGGCTACGGTTTTGTATGAGGTGGTCAGTTCATTGATAAAGAAGACAGACGCCAGGGAAGCCTGTTTAATCATGGTGATAAATTCATTTCCAAGGGCAGGAAGGATATTTTTAACTGCCTGAGGAAGGATAATTTTAGTCATGGTATTCCGGGCGGTCATCCCCAGGCTGCGGGCTGCCTCCGTCTGTCCGATATCTACGGCCTGGATGCCGGCCCGGATGATTTCCGATACGTAAGAGCTGGCATTGACGATCAGGGCGATGATGATGCAGGTGGAGTCAGGAATTTTAATCCCGGTGGCTCTGGGAAGGAAGATCCAGAAAAAATAGAGCTGCAGAAGGATTGGTGTTCCCCTGAGAACCCAGACATAAAACTGTATGAACCACTGGAAGGGTTTGATGCGGGAACGCCGCATGATGGCCAGGAGGGTGCCCAGTACGGTGCCGCACAGTACGGTGATGGCGGCCAGACACAAGGTTCCCGTCAGTCCCTGTATGTATACATAGCTGTATCGATTCCACATTTTGATGATCGTTGCCCACATATCGGAAGTCACCTTTCTTTCATTTTCTTTATTATGTGTATCCCTGCAGGGAGCAGAATGTCATAATCCCAGAGTTTTTGCATATTCTGTGTATTTCTCATACCATTCGTCATATATGCCTGAGGCTGTGACCTCATCAATGATCTCATTGATCTTGTTTAAAAGAGCTGTTTCGCCTTTGGGGATTCCGATCCGCGTTCCGGAAGTGCTCTCGTCAACGACGAAGGAAAAATCGGGAACAATGACCATACTGCTTTCCGCGTTGGCTGCGATAAAAAGCTCTGCTGTCTTTTTTTCAGTCACAACCGCATCTGCTTTTCCTTCCTGAACCATTAAAAAACCGTCGGTGGTAGCAGATACCCGTTTCAGCTCCCTGCAGGCCGGAATCTGCTCTGTAGCAAAGAGCTCCTGCAGGGAGCCGCTCTGGCAGACTACGATTTTATCGGTCAGGTCATCAGCGCTTTTGATCGTGTCCAGATCTCCGCTGCGAATCATCAGACCAAAATTGTTGGCGTTATCCTCATCAAAACGGTAGCCTTTTGACATTTCCATAGCCTCTGCGCGGGCCGGGGTATAGGCAAGAGCCGAAATCGCCAGATCGTATTTGCCTTCGGTAACGCCGGTTAAGACTGCGGAGAATTCCAGAGGAACGATCCGGCACTCTACCCCCAGCTTGTCGGCAATATAACGGGCTAGCTCAACGTCGGCTCCAACGTACTGTTCCTCTCCTTGTCTGGAAAGATCGATAAATTCATTGGGAGCAAAATAAGGCTCCATGGCTACCTCAATATATCCGCGGGCCAGGATATCGTTCAGGCGGCTTCCTCCATTGCTGCCGGTGGTTTCTTCAGAGGCGGCTTTGGCAGCTTCAGAGGAAGCGGATATGGTATCAGGGATTGTTTCTGATGGCAGAGTGGGGGCAGAACCTATGGCAGAGCAGCCGCTTATGGCGGTCAGAGCGGCTGCAGAGGCCAGAACGATTAACATCTGAACTGTTTTTTTCATAATAATCCTCCCTTTTAGCGGTTTTGTAAGGCTTTAGCATAAGGATGACGCTAAAACTTTAGCATAGTAACGTGATACAGTGATAATTAGGGGAATTATATATGAATAGAGAGTATTTGTCAAGGGTGTTATTGAGAATTTTTTGCTGCTTTTTTGGAGAAATCCATTGTCACAAGTTCGTTATAGGGGACTTCTGCCTTTAATTCCCCTGCTTCCTCCAAAATACGTTTTAACAGCGTAAAGCTGTTTTCTTCAAAGACCGTATCCTCCTTCCAGGTATCCTGGGATTTGTAGCGATCTACAATCAGGGCCAGCTTATTCACCGGCGTTTCCTTAAAATGCGGGGAAATGACCTTGGCAATTTCTTCAGAGGAATGGCTGTTTACATAGTCCAGACCTTTCTGGATGGCATTGGTAAAGCTTTGGATTACCTCCGGGTGCTGCTTCAGATAGCTTTTTCTGGCGCTGTAGGCCGTATAGGGTACATAGCCGGATTCTGTTCCGAGAGACGCCACCACCGCACCGCTTCCCTCCATTTCAAGGGTTGTGGCGAAAGGTTCGAATTCGATGGTATAATCCGCAGCACTGCTGGTAAATGCCGCCGCGGTGAGGCCAAAGCTGATGCTCTGGTCGATGGTGAGGTCATTAACAGGATCAAGACCGTTCTTTTTTAAGATATATTCAAATACCATCTGGGGCATGCCGCCGGCTCTTCCTCCCAGCACCGTCTTACCCTTCAGGTCCTGCCATTTAAAATCTTCCTCCGCTGCCATTGATCTGGGCGTCTCCGGAGATTAAGGAGGTCATCACCTTGTCAGCGCCTCCGGCATTTACAAGAGTCAGATCAATGCCCTCCTCTTCAAAATAGCCCAGTTCAATGGCAGCGTACTGGGGGGCGTAGAAGATGGAGTGGGCTACTTCGCTGAGGGTGACGGCAGTCTGTCCGTCTGGGGAGAGGGAGGGCTGGCAGCCAGAGAGGGACAGCGCAGCAAGGATTCCGGCTGTGAGAAGAGGCCAGAGTTTTCGGGTATGAGTTGCATACATAATGGAATCTCCTTGGATATGGTTTTATACTGTTATTGTATTGCATGTTTTGCATTAGGGTGAATCCGTTTGAGTTTCCGCATTTTGCACCGCACCCTGGGGTCTGGTGTGCAGGGCTCCGGTTTCCGGTCATAAGAAAGCCTAAGAGTCTGAAATTTTTCTAAAAACAAAAGCCATATCAAAAACTCGCTGCGCTCAAACAGGTTTGATATGGCTTTTAACAAAAAATTTAATCCTCTAAGGTTTTCTAATGACCTTCAAAGTCGCCCTGCACACCAGACCCCAGGTCACACTGCAAAAAGCGGAAACTCAAGGGTGAATCCGGGCTTTTCTTACAGATGGTTATCTGGTAAAATAAAACGGATATAGCGGTTTCAACCGGCAGTTTAAATGAAAAATCAGGAGAATTTATAAAATGGAATATAAAATGATCGTCCTGGATCTGGACGGAACCCTCACAAACAGGGATAAAATCATTACTCCCAGAACGAAACAGGCTCTTATGGAAGCCCAGAAAATGGGAAAGATCGTGGTTCTGGCTTCCGGGCGGCCCACAGCAGGGATCAAGCCGCTGGCAGAGGAGCTTGAGCTTGCAGCGTACGGAAGCTATATTTTATCCTATAACGGCGGCATGATCACAAACTGCGGCACCGGGGAAGTGGTATTTTCCTCCCTGCTTCCCGTGGATTCAAATGAGAAAATCATCGGTCTGGCAGAGGAGTACGGAGTGGATATCCTGACCTATGAGGGGGAGGAGATCATCACAAACAACAAGGAATGTCCCTATGCTGTCAAGGAATCTAATATCAATCACCTGCCTCTGCGCCAGGTAGAAGACATGAAAGGCTATGTGTCCTTTCCGGTTCCAAAGTTTCTGATGCTGGATGACGGAGATTATCTGGTAACGGTGGAGCCGCGGGTAAAGGCTGCCATGGGCCGGGATTTCAGCGTCTACCGTTCAGAGCCATTTTTCCTGGAGGTTATGCCAAAGGGAATTGACAAGGCCCAGTCTTTGGGGCGGCTTTTAGAGCGGATCGGCATGAAACGGGAAGAGATGATCGCCTGTGGAGACGGCTATAATGACCTGACTATGATCCAGTATGCCGGTCTGGGAGTGGCCATGGAAAATGCGGTTCTTCCTGTGCGCAATGCAGCGGACTATATCACTGCCTCAAACAATGAGGACGGGGTGGGGCTGGTCGTAGAGAAATTTATGCTGGGAGGTTGAAATGAGGCTGCCGCAATCCCACTGGCTTTAGACGGTGGGGTAAGGCAGCGAGGTCTATGAAGCAGGAAGTTCATTGGCTTCAGACAATAGGTAGTTCACAATGCCCGCAATCTATGGTAAAATTAGGTAGAAGAAATGAAGGAGGTTTTATTACATGGAACAGTATAAGCAGGAATTTATTGAATTTATGGTAGAGAGCAATGTACTTAAGTTTGGAGATTTTACATTAAAGAGCGGACGTAAGTCCCCGTTTTTTATGAATGCAGGAGCATATGTGACAGGAACACAGTTGCGTAAGCTGGGCGAATATTATGCAAAGGCCATCCATGACAATTTTGGCCTGGATTTTGACGTGCTGTTTGGACCGGCTTATAAGGGTATCCCCTTAAGCGTGGCAACCACTATGGCGATCAGTGAGCTTTACGGAAAGGATATCCGTTATTGCTCCAACCGTAAGGAGGTAAAAGATCATGGCGATACAGGTATTCTTTTAGGAAGTCCTATTAAGGACGGAGACCGTGTGATGATCATCGAGGATGTAACCACCTCCGGTAAGTCTATCGAGGAGACCTTCCCCATCTTAAAGGCTCAGGGCGATGTGGAGATCAAGGGTCTGATCGTATCTTTAAACCGTATGGAACGTGGCAAGGGAACAAAGAGTGCTTTAGACGAGATCAAGGATCTCTATGGTTTCCCCACAGCAGCCATTGTTACCATGGCAGATGTGACCGAATACCTGTACAATAAGGAATGCGGTGGAAAAATTGTGATCAATGATACATTAAAGGCAGCCATTGACGCATACTATGCAGAGTATGGAGCGCAGGCGTGACCATTCGCTTAGAATGGAACCTGGCTGTACAAACCATGAAAGGCAGTAAAAATATGGAAAGAGTATATAAGACCATGCGCAATACCGGCGCCGGCTGTATTGCTGTGGGTATCATCATTGCAGTGACAGGACTGGCTGTGGGAATTATTTCAATCGTAAACGGTGCGCTGCTTTTAAAGCGCAAATCCGAGATTGAATTTTAACAGGCGGGCTGTGATGATCCGACATACCACCCCGCGCCAGAAGGCAGGATGGGTACTGTTTATACTGTATCTCTGCCTTCTGGCCTACTTTATGTTTTTTTCAGAATCCTTCGGACGAACGGAAACGGATCGGGAATATGCCTACAATCTGGTGCTTTTTAAAGAAATCGGCCGTTATTTCCGTTATTATGAGGTTCTCGGCTTCGGCCTTTTTATGATCAATATTGTAGGTAATATCGCAGCCTTTATCCCTTTTGGTTTCTTTCTGCCCATTATCAGCAAAAGAAGCCGCCTGTGGTATAATACAGTGATGTTCGGCTTTATATGGAGCCTGATGTTAGAAACCCTTCAGCTGATCCTGCGGGTGGGAAGCTTTGATGTGGACGATATGTTCCTGAATACGCTGGGAGCCGGTATTGGCTTTTATATTCATGGGATCGCTCATTATGTGAGGGTTCTCATCCATTACAGGAGGTGGAAGCGTTGAGACAGGTGGGAAATAAAATATCCTATGTGAGAAATCCCTTTGCAAGACAGAGCTTCTTCTGTCTGGGACTGGGAATCCTGGCACTAGGGCTGGGAACTTTCAGCATTTATCTTTCCTTAAAGGGAGCCGGACAGGGAGGATTAAATACAGGAGCCTACGGGTTTTCCAGCATTGTGGCTGCTGCGGCAGGCCTGTGGTATGGTATCCTTTCATTTACGGAGGATAACTGCAACTATATCCTGGCTAAGATCGGAATCGCCCTGGAGGGCATTCTTATTATTATCTGGGCTGTGATTCTTATCATAGGATTTACAGGACGGTAGAGTAGGAGTTTTCTATGGATTACAGAATATTATTACGGGAAGAGAATGAAGCCGTAAGGGAACGCCTGGAGCTTTCTCTGGATCGTATCCGTTCGATTAAGGAGGAGGATGCTCGTCTGCCATACGGCCTTTATTTTAAACGGACCGCCGGATTCTTAGGCATGATCCGTGAGCTTTTAACTGCCAGGGGAATTGGGGAGAAAGAACTGCCGGAGAGCTGGGAGAAGCTTTCCTTAGAGGAGCTTTCAGACTGGAATCACCGCCTTTATGAGGATATTCTCCCTGAAAATTATGGGGAGAGCTTTGCCAATCCTGATTATGCGGCAGACTGTCTGGGGAAGGAATTTGGCCCTCTTTTATCCTTTCTTTATACAGAACTCAGGGGCTGCATTGTGTATGCCTTTGAAATGCGCCTGGAATATATTGCGATTTTGTGCGAGACCTTTTTAGAGGTTTATAACCTTTTTACCCAGGCATGGGAGGAGGAAAATGAGACTCCCAGGGAGCAGGCGGTACGGGATGCGCTGTACTGGTATGTGAGCGATTATGTAGATCTGCATCTGCCATGGCGGATCAGAGAAGGGCTGGATCCTGCTTTAAGCTTTGCAGCAGATATCATTATGGATTCAGACCTGACAGATCTGCGCTATCTGTATCAGTACGGAGAGTATGTTTCTGATTCAGAGCGTAGGCTGGCAGCGTTTATGGCTTCGCTGCCGGAGGAAACCATTGAAAAAATGGCCCATACCTATACAGAAGGCTACCGCCGCGGCTTTGAGGTAATGGGCAGGGATCTTTCAAAGAAAAAGACAGTGGTAGTGGAATACCAGCTGGGATTTGAGTGCATGATCCGCCGTGCAGTGGAGCAGTTTCGCAGCCTGGGGCTGGAACCGGTCTGCTATCGTGCCGCAGTGGAGTCATTAAACCGCCGTTCAAACGGCAAAAGGGGATATTACGGTACGTCTGCCAACCGCCAGTATGATTATGACCACCGCTATGACAGCGCCCTGTATATGGGAAATGCTTTTAAGGAGCGCAAGCTGTCTATTTTAAAAACCGCTTATGAGGAATATAAAGACCTGGCAGCTATGTGTGCCGGTCCGGCTGTGGTGGAAACCTTTGGGGAAGAGGAATTTGAGCCGGTAAATAAGAAGACTGCGTTTTCTTTAAATGATCACCAGCAGGAGCTGACTCTTTCCTATGCCACTGCATCCAGGCAGATCGTGAACCAGTATATGCCCGGAGATGAGACCAGTTTTACCATCATCGCATTTCCAAGACCGGAGATCGGGCCTGATTTTGAGGAGATTTTTAAGGAAACTATCCGGATCAATACTTTGGATTACGATACCTACCAGAAAATCCAGCAGACGCTTATTGATGCATTGGATCAGGCGGAGTATGTGCGGATCACAGGACGGGAGGGTAATGAAACCGATCTGACTGTTCATCTGCACACTTTAAATGACCCTTCCAGGGAAACAAACTTTGAAAACTGTGTTTCCGATGTAAATATTCCTCTGGGGGAAGTCTTTACTTCTCCGGTATTAGAGGGAACAAAGGGCCTGCTTCATGTGAAGGAGGTCTATGTGAGGGAGTATCTCTTTAAGGATCTTCGTCTGGAGTTTGAGGATGGAAGGGTGACGGAGTTTTCCTGCGGAAATTTCGATTCAGGAAAAGAACTGGTAAAGCAGGTAATCTTAAACGGTCACAGTTGGCTTCCCTTAGGCGAGTTCGCTATTGGAACCAACACCGCAGCTTATGCCATGGCAAAAAAATACAACATCGGCAGCAAGCTTCCTATCCTGATCGCAGAAAAGACAGGGCCTCACTTTGCAGTGGGAGATACCTGCTACAGCTTTGCCGAGGATTCACCCATGTACAATCCTGACGGAAAAGAAGTGATTGCCAGGGACAATGAGATTTCCCTTTTAAGAAAAGAAGATATGTCCAGAGCCTATTTCAGCTGTCATACAGATATTACCATTCCTTATAATGAACTGGGGGATATCACGGCTGTAAAGGCAGACGGAAGTGAAATTCTGCTGATTCAGGCCGGCCAGTTTGTGCTGCCTGGAACAGAGGAATTAAACCGGGCGCTGTAATGCGCCCTTTTTTAAGCTTCTTTTTTAAAAGAATAGTATTGACGTTGCCAGAGTTTCTTAGTATTATAATTATAAGTAACATTAAGATATAAAAAGATACTTATTAGAAAAGCTAATATTTATTATTAGAAAAGGAGATTGAAACATGGCAAAAGTAGGAATTGTAATGGGCAGCGACTCAGATATGCCGGTTATGGCAAAGGCAGCGGAGATCCTGGATCAGCTGGGAATTGATTATGAGATGACGATTATCTCTGCCCACAGAGAGCCGGATATCTTCTTTCAGTGGGCAAAGAGCGCCGAGGAAAAGGGCTTTAAGGTAATTATCGCAGGAGCTGGAAAGGCAGCCCATCTGCCGGGTATGTGTGCAGCTGTATTCCCCCTTCCCGTGATCGGTATTCCTATGAAGACCTCAGACCTGGGCGGCGTAGATTCCCTTTATTCCATCGTACAGATGCCAAGCGGCATTCCCGTTGCCACTGTAGCCATCAACGGAGGAGCCAATGCAGGCATCCTTGCGGCAAAGATCCTTGCTGCTTCTGATTCAGGGCTTCTTGAAAAGCTTAAATTGTATTCCGAGGGCCTTAAAAATGATGTGGTAAAAAAGGCGGAAAAGCTGGAAAAACTGGGTTATAAAGAATACCTTGCACAGATGTAAAGGAGAGGATGAGATGATGATGGATTATAAGAAAGCCGGAGTAGATATAGAGGCGGGTTACAAGTCCGTAGAGCTGATGAAAGAGCACGTAAAGAAAACCATGCGGCCGGAGGTATTAGGCGGTCTGGGCGGATTTTCAGGGGCGTTTTCCCTGTCAAAGATTAAGGACATGGAGGATCCAGTGCTTTTATCCGGTACAGACGGATGCGGTACCAAGGTGAAGCTGGCGATCATCATGGATAAGCATAGCACCATCGGTATTGATGCGGTGGCCATGTGCGTAAACGATATTGCCTGCGCCGGAGGCGAGCCTTTATTTTTCCTGGATTACATTGCCTGCGGAAAGAATTATCCTGAAAAGATTGCCGACATCGTAAAGGGAGTGGCTGAAGGGTGCTTACAGTCTGAGGCTGCCTTGATTGGAGGCGAGACGGCAGAGCATCCGGGACTGATGCCTGAGGATGATTACGATCTGGCAGGCTTTGCAGTCGGTGTCTGCGACCGGAAGGAAATGATCACAGGAGAGAGCTTAAAGGCAGGAGACGTGCTCATCGGTATGGCATCCACCGGCGTACATTCTAATGGTTTTTCACTGGTGCGCAAGGTATTTGAGCAGGAGATGACCGCAGAAGGATTAAATACCTATTATGACTGCCTGGGAAAGACTCTTGGAGAAGCCCTTTTGGCGCCTACCCGTATCTATGTAAAAGCATTAAAGAGTATTAAAAAGGCCGGAGTGGCCGTAAAGGCCTGCAGCCACATTACCGGAGGCGGTTTTTATGAAAATGTGCCCCGTATGTTAAAGGACGGCGTCCGTGCAGTGATTAAAAAGGACAGCTATGAGGTTCCGGCAATCTTTAAGCTTTTACAGGAAAAGGGAAATATTGCGGAAGAAATGATGTACAACACCTTCAATATGGGAATCGGTATGATCGTGGCAGTTGACCCGGCAGATGCAGAGAAGGCTATGGAGGCCATCCGGGCGGCCGGAGATACTCCTTATGTGATCGGCTCCATTGAAGAGGGCGAAAAGGGAGTGGCCTTATGTTAAGAACAGGGATAATGGTATCCGGCGGAGGCACTAATCTGCAGGCAATTCTGGACGCCGTTGACAGCGGGAAGATCACAGACACGGAAATCAGTGTAGTGATCAGCAACAATCCCGGCGCTTATGCCTTAGAGCGGGCCAGAACGCACGGAATTGAGGCTGTATGTATATCTCCGAAGGAGTTTGAGAGCAGGGAAGCCTTTAACAAGGCCTTTCTTGAAAAAGTAGATAAATATAAGCTGGATCTTATCGTGCTGGCGGGCTTTTTGGTAAAAATTCCTGAGGCTATGGTGAAAAAATATGAGGGAAGGATCATCAATATCCATCCGTCCCTGATCCCATCCTTCTGCGGTGTAGGCTATTATGGACTGAAGGTTCATGAGGAAGCGCTGAGAAGAGGCGTAAAGGTCACAGGTGCAACGGTACATTATGTGGACGGCGGTATGGATACGGGGCCGATCATTCTGCAGAAGGCAGTAGAGGTGGAAAAGGGAGATACCCCTGAAATCCTGCAGAGACGGGTCATGGAGCAGGCAGAATGGATTATTCTTCCAAAAGCAATCCAGATGATCGCCCATGGGGAAGTATAGGAGAGGAAGAGTTGATATGAAGATTCTGATCATAGGAGGCGGCGGAAGAGAGCATGCCATTGCATGGAAGCTTTCAAAAAGCCCCAGAGTAGAAAAAATTTACTGTGCTCCCGGAAATGCGGGAATCGCAGAGATTGCAGAATGCGTCAATATCGGCGTGATGGAATTTGACCGGCAGGTGGCCTTTGCAAAGGAGCATGGGATTGACTTAACCGTAGTAGCGCCGGATGATCCTCTGGCAGCAGGAGCCGTAGATGCCTTTGAGGCGGCAGGACTGCGTGCCTTCGGCCCCAGAGCAAATGCAGCGATTCTGGAGGGTTCCAAGGCATTTTCAAAGGATCTGATGAAAAAATACAATATCCCCACAGCGGCTTACGAAACCTTCACAGACCCGGAGGAGGCCATCAAATACCTGGAAACTGCCAGAATGCCCATCGTATTAAAGGCAGACGGCCTGGCTCTGGGAAAAGGCGTTTTAATCTGCAGTAATCTGGAAGAAGCAAAGGAAGGGGTACGCACCCTGATGCTGGATAAGCAGTTTGGCTCTGCCGGAGACGAGATCGTAATCGAGGAATTTATGACCGGACGGGAGGTTTCCGTCTTATCCTTTGTGGATGGAAAGACCATCAAAATCATGACTTCTGCTCAGGATCACAAGCGGGCAAAGGATGGGGATCAGGGATTAAATACAGGCGGAATGGGCACATTTTCCCCAAGTCCCTTCTATACCTCCGAGGTAGATGCATTCTGCAGGGAAAAGATCTATCAGCCTACGGTGGATGCCATGAGAGCGGAGGGCAGAGAATTTAAGGGGATCATTTTCTTTGGTCTGATGCTCACTGAAGATGGCCCCAAGGTGCTGGAGTACAACGCCCGCTTCGGTGATCCGGAGACCCAGGTGGTGCTCCCAAGGATGAAAAACGATCTGGCAGATCTTTTTGAAGCCTGCATTGACGGCACTCTGGATCAGGTGGAACTGGAATTTGAGGACAATGCAGCCGTATGCGTAGTCCTGGCATCGGACGGATATCCGGAGCACTATGAAAAGGGCTATCCTATTTCCGGCCTGGAGCGTTTTAAGGATGCAGACGGATATTTTGTATTCCATGCAGGCACAAAATTAAACGATCAGGGCCAGATTGTCACAAACGGCGGCCGGGTGCTGGGCGTCACAGCCACAGGAGGCAATCTCAAAGAGGCCCGTGCCAATGCTTACAAGGCAACCGAGTGGGTGGAATTTGGGAATAAATATATGAGAAATGATATCGGTCATGCCATTGATGAGGTTTGAGGTTCGTTTGGGGGATTTGTTAATTCCCATTATAACGGAAACAAAGAGCAAAAACACATATGTCATAATAAATTGGAAAAGACCACGGACAGTCGGTAAACCCTGACTGGCTGTGGTTTTTTCTTTTCTGCAGCAAAAACATATTGTGCCGCAGCAGGTACGAAAAATGGGAAAAGTATTTTCAAACGGTCGCTTATTTCTTTTTTAATAGAAAAAGCCAAAAATCCAGAAAACGCCTGTTTCCTTTTGCGTTCCTGAACATGTGAAATTACCTCCTGAAAACGAATATAAAAAAGCCCGGATCTTCTCCGAGCCACCTAAAAGGCACCTGCGTATATAATTTTATTTTATTCCGGACATTTCTTTTCTATACTCAGTATTCTGAAATATACTCAGAACCTGTTTATGTCAGCCTGCATTGCTACCACCTCATATTTACGCTCATCGTTCGATGAAAAAATCAGAAGAAGAGTAAAAGAGAGACAATATGGCTACTTTGGAAGAAAAGTTAAGATGGGCGGAGGAAGATTTCAGGGCACAGGTCAGGGAAGAACGATTGGCGTATGCATCGCTGACCTGACTGATCGGGAAGGTGTGTAAAAAGGCATTAAAAGGCAAGGATGCAGTCACGATTGCAAATGAGCTGGAGGAAGATGATGTGGGAAAGGTGCAGAGAATCATGGATGTGGCAAAATCGTTTGCTCCAGACTATGATGTGGAAGAAATCTATAAAAAGCTGATGGAGTAATGGGAATAGTAGTATGGGATTTTAAGGTGTTCGATTTGTCGGATCAGTTGAACATGGGATTATAGTTGTGATATAATCCTGTCAGGAATCCGTAATTTTTAACATATAAAATGGGAGTGGATAAATGAGCATGAGCGACATGGAGTTTAGAGCAGTTTTGTTAGATCAAATGAAGGACTATCTGGACGGAAGAATCACGAAAGAAGAATATTACGATCAAGCAGAACCCTTTTATACGGAATACGCAAATACTTATGAAAATCCGCTGTTTCACAAGTGCTTTATGGATACAGTACCGGAAGCCTGTTTATTTTATATTGATGAGCCTGGTCTGACTTCGGAAATAAAAGAATCAAAATTCCATGAAGCATTGCAGGAAGCGTATGTGGCATTACAGAAACTTTGATTTAGAGTCTGACGCTAATAGAATTGAATGAAATCATGAGGAGATCAGATGACACAAGAGGATATTATATTAAAATTCCGCATAGATGAATTAGAAGAGTGTTTAGATTTAATAGAAGACGAGATATCGGATAAGATAAATCATGGCCATTATAAGCAGGAAGAATCGTATATGAATCTTGTTTTAAACTGCACGGGAAAAAGTCTTTTGACTCTCCGTGAATTGATTTTATTATGTAAAAATGGTTTTCCGGATGGAGCCCTTGGCCTGGCCCGTAATTTGTTTGAACAGTTCATTATTATCTCTGTATTTGAAGCACAGTGTGAAGGTGTTGATAGAGACAGAATGGTAGAGAAATATTATGCTGATTATAATGTGCAAAGATATAAAAATTTAAAAACAATGTGCAGGTACGCAGGACAAAAAGAAAAAATGCAGGACTACGAGAACGAGCTTGCGAAATTGCGGAAACAATTTTCTGTAAGCAAATTAAAAGATTATTGGTGGTCAGGTCATTACTCTTTTACAGATATGTGCGAATATGTCATCGAACATACAGATGGAAATTACAAAACGATGGTTATAAATTTATACTTCGCATATAAGAGAGCCTGCTGTTCTTTACATGCCAGTAATTTTGGAAATACAAACAGGCTTGGTAACTGCTTAGCAACAATTGATCTCAGTCCTTTGGATGAAGGACAAGAGTATGCATTAGACTTAGCAATAAAGTCATTCATTATGGTTGTGGCAGTTATGTATAGAGAGTTAGGAATGGACTATAAGAAATCAAATAAAAAACTAAATCAACTGGCGACATTTTATCAGAGTATTACTCAAAAAGAGTGATAGAAATAGCAAGTAAAAATACTCTTTTTTAGGTTCATAAATTGGAATTGTTATTTAGGAGTGACGAATATGCTTTTTGAATTTATGCCATGGCAATTAGATGTTGATATAGAATCGACGAAGTTATTTTATGAGTCAAATGATTATTCAAAAGATAAAGCTTTGAATCAAGATTTTATTGACAGCCTTACTAAAGAACAAAAATATTTTTTTGATTCACTTGGTGTTGATTTGTTAAAAATTGAAATTGATGAGGCAGTATATGATATACCAGAAGATGGGGAAATGCCCTCTTTGAAAATTAAGCGGTTATCCGTTGATTTTCTTATGAAAGGCGAGATTTTAGCGTTACCTCAGTACCAAAAAGATTTATATACAGATGAGGAAGTATTTTGGAAAACATTTCCAGATACGGTTAAGGTCTTATCTTCTGCTGATGAAGATTATCTGAAAACTTATGATAATGGAATTGGTTCAGGTATTGTATTTAAACACCCCTGTTTCCATTATGATAATGAAATTTTCAAGGAATGGGACTGCGGATATATATTAGGAACTATTCTGATTATGCAAGATATGTAGGATTGCTTTGAAATTAGCGAGGTAATGAATTGTGAATGAAAGGGAAAAAATTATTCATTTATGGTTTGAAATGTGGCTTACAAAACAGGATTTAGGTATTGACAATATTTTTGCAGAAGATGTAATTTATATTGAAAGCTGGGGACCCCAATATGCTAATCGTCAACTCGTAAAACACTGGTTTCAGGAATGGAATACTCGTGGTAAAGTTGTTGTTTGGGAAATAAAACAATTTTTCCACAAAGAAAACCAGACGATTGTGGAATGGTATTTTAAAAATGAAATGAACAATGGGCGTATAGAGGAATTTGATGGTATTTCGTTGGTGGAATGGACAGCGGATAATAAAATAAAATCATTGAAAGAGTTCGGCTGCAATTTGAATAACTATAATCCTTATGAGCATAGCACCCAACCTGAATTTAGGGACGAAAAAACAAGTTGGTTCTAATATCGGGAATAAATAGTTCTCTTTATGAGGAGATATGAAATGGTTAAGATTCAAAGGAGAAATATAGATGGCAATTTCAAGTATAAGTGCGATTATCAACGATGATATTCATAAAGTTTGGGATATTGTTTTTGCTGTTGATAAATATAGTATGTGGCGAAGCGATTTATCGGAATAAGATTGTAGGCCACAACATTATAAATACGCCCGAACTGACATTTGATATAAATGAAGCCGATTTTGTTATTTCACAGTATGAAGATTTATTTAAGGTACTGAGTTTTCAAAATAAAAGATATGCAGGAAGTGACTGATTTGAATAATGAAAAGGCAAACTTTATTACAATATTTTTGGATGCTTTATTACCACAACATTAGATTTGAAATAAATAAATATATTTACGAGGTGGATGTTTGATAAAAGTATAAAAGATGGAAATTGCAGTCTGGAATAATCCGGGCTGCTTTTTTGTGGAGCGAAATGATTGTTACCCTAAAACCAATAAATATAGGAGCATTAGCAGATTGGGATACTGGGAATGTAACCGATATGAGTTCTATGTTTGATGGATGCTCATCTTTAACGGATTTGAACGCTCTAATAAACTGGGATACTAGTGCTGTAAATAATATGAAAGCAATGTTCAATGGAATTAGTCAGCTTACAGATACATCAGCGTTGAATGACTGGGATATTTTAAATACATCCAATTTTACCAATATGTTCTTAAATTGTCCTTCCCATCCAGAATTTACCAAACGCCCAGGCACATGGGATGGTAATGGAACTTTTATTCCAAGTGCTTAACCGAATCAAATACAATAATCTTTTTACAGGGAGCAGTATAACATGAGCTGCTCTCTGTTTTTTTAGGAAGGAAAAGTGGATAAGGAAAGTGAAAAAGTAAGAAAAAGTTTTACAATAAAAATCGTTTATGATAGAATAAAAAGATAAAAATACACATATAAGAGAGGTTTTGCCCATGGATCAGTCATGGAAACAGCCCCCAATTATTTATAATAGATATAAAAAGCTAATAGTGTCTGTAGAAGAAGCCATATCTAATCTTGGATGGGGATTTCCTCTTGCGGTCTTTTTATGCCTTGTACCAAGCTGTCGTTATTTATAATGACGGTGTGGAACGAGGCTTTTTTGTTATATTGAAAGAAATGAAGCATGTTTTGAGGTGTTTTTATAAGGGGAGAGCGAAATGGATCATGAGAAGATAATGACTTTTTTACAAGATCATTGGTATATTGCCTCGGTGTTCATTGGAGCCGTGATTTTGTTTGGAGCGATCCGCGACTGGAACTGGCTCTGCGACCCCACTGGTACGCGGGATGCCTATCGCCACAGCAGAGGATACCGGCGTGTGGTTTTCTTCCTGCTGGGCGTCCTCCTGATTGTGGTAAGTATCTGGGAATTTGTGCTGAAATTGAAGTAGGAGGAGAAAGACTATGATGACTGAGAAATATCCCACCTGGCT